>Ga0209702_10001186_pt1 | contig 51434 bp, 39 predicted proteins | sample FRY01_FD_187210 | JGI IMG/M metagenome (GOLD analysis project Ga0209702, IMG submission 187210) | Freshwater microbial communities from Lake Fryxell liftoff mats and glacier meltwater in Antarctica - FRY-01 (SPAdes) (version 2) | ecosystem: Environmental > Aquatic > Freshwater > Ice > Glacier... | reverse complement strand
CTGTCACGCGTTAAATTTAGGGTTGAGCATTGCTTGTACGACGGACTTCCAGTCCGTCGGCGGTAACCTTTGTCGACGGACTGGAAGTCCGTCGTACCCTGAAATTTAGCTGTGACAGACCACTAGCCGATTTCACTGCACGAACCCGGCTAGCAGCCTGTCCGGAAACTAACTCGAACGGCGTGGCCGTTGGTTTCGGAATTTTGAAACTTTTTGACCGCTGCCGCTATGACGAAGTTGTCTCGACCGTCGGTGTAGAAAATAGGCTGACAACGCGGCTTTGGTGGTCTGCTACAGCAGAATAGAAAGGTGTCACAGAATAAAAAGGTGTCAGGGACAAATGGCACTGTCGAACATGTGTCAGCACGTAACGAGGTCTATTGGCGGACCGGGGATTTTGATAAACTCCAGTCGTCAGGGATTGGTATTGATTGAAACGCCCGCCTCTGGCGATGATTTGGAAGCCCTCCATAATTCTCTGCCCGAGAATGATCTGGGAGGGTTTTTCATGCGCCAGTCTGTATCCGATTCGGACGATTCCCGGAACGCCGGATTTAAAACGATAGTCAATGCATTTCTGTTTCAGCCAGGATTTCCGTTTGCGTCGGTATTGACTGGGGAGAAGATCAATCGAATCTTCCGTAAGCACCGCGGGCTTTTCGGCGAGAATGGTGTTTATAGCACCGCGATTGTGTTGTGGGCGTTTCTCGGGCAGGTGCTGCGAGATCGCAAGGAAGCCTCCTGCCAGTTTGCAGTCGCCAGCATCATCCGCTTCGCCCGCAGGTCGGGAAAGATGTCCCCACGGAAGACACCGGTGACTATTGTCGAGCTCGGGCCAAACTTTCTGAACCGGCGATCCGTGAACTCGGCAGCGAGATCGCCAGCGATGCCGGACACATGGCAGACGAATCATGGCTGTGGAAAGCACGTCATGCGAAACTCGTCGATGGATTCGCGTTCACAATGCCTGACACGGCGAAGAACCAGGCTGAGTTTCCTCACCCGCGAACTCAGAAGAAGGGCGTCGGGCTGCCGATCGCTCGCTGCGTCTCGATTCTGTTCACGACAGTGCCATTCGTGGCTGCCTTCTTTTCGGAATTCACTTCCACGGCGATCAGGTTGCGGCCCTGTCGCAACAGAGACTTCACTTCAAAACTTACAGCCACGAAAGATTCATCGGACTTCCTGAATGCCCCATTTTTCAGAACACGCTGCTCGTTGACATACAGAGAACAGTGCCCATCAGCCACCACGGTGAGCTCCGCGGTATCTGAATCGGCGACTGCGGGATCCACAGCCCAGCGAAACCAGCCGCTGGCTGATCCTTCCGGCACTTCGGCGCGAAGGAACGGTATCGCCGCGGCGTCCTGCGCGTAGACCACAGACGCATTCATCAATAGTCCCGCGGAGCACGCGACCAGAAAAATCAGGCCGCGAAGAATTGCATCGCGGCAACACGAGGATAAAACAGGAACCATGAATGGAACCTCAGGGATAACGGGGGTGAGACAATCCAGACGGGCAGAGCAATCGGCAGATAAACGAGATCAGACTATGCATGTTTGCGGACCATAGGGAAAACCATCCCGTTCGGCTACTTATTCGCGACCTTTCCTGACCGGCGATTACCAGCCCCACACGCTGCCGTTTCCAACTCAAATCTGAAATCTCAAATTCTGGATTTCAAATTTTAAATTTGCTCCCGAATCCTTCGGTTTACATAAGGCGAACAATGCCCCCAACCGGTTAATTTGGCGTCCAAAACAGGCGTGGCTGGATTTTCGCAGATCCGCTATCCTTTGCTGTCAATTTCCAGTCCCAGGCTCCGCTGCGTGCGGAGTTTCACCCTGATCTGCAACGCTTTGTGAAACTCATGGAAGAAATTCAAATGATGCCTCTGGCGGGATGCCATGAGCCAGTGAGTTCGCTCAGTCATCTTCTGGGCGCTTTTTACTTTGCATGGCTCGCTACCCAACTGATTCGGCGTGGGCGAGGCGACTGGGCCAGAACGTCCAGCCTTACGATTATGGCATCGTGCTCCGTGCTGTTGCTGTTTCTCAGCAGCTCCTACCACTATTTCTTCCCGGGGCCGATGCGGGAGTTCATGGTCCGAGCCGACATTTCGGCGATTTTTCTGGTCATCGCCGGCAGCATGACGCCGGTGCATGCCATCCTGTTCAGCGGACGAGCTCGCTGGTTGCCGCTTCTGCTCATCTGGACAGCGGCGTTCGTCGGGATCATTCTGCGAATGATATTCTATGAAGCGATGAGCGGCAGAGTTGGTGTCACCGTCTTCCTGCTCTTCGGATGGGCTGGCACAATCACTTTTTTTGTGCTGTGGCGACGATTTGGCTGGACGTTTGTTAAGCCGGCTCTCCTGTCCGGGCTCTGCTATACCATGGGAGCCGTCTCACTGCTCCTCCATCGCCCCATCCTGATTGAAGGTGTCATCGGCCCTCATGAATTGTGGCATATTTCCGTTTTGTTCGGTCTGGGTCTGCACTGGTATTTTGTGTTCCAGTTCGCTGCGGGGTACGAACCGGCCTCTGTGCGTTACGAACCGGCGCCTACTGAATACGAAGAATCACAGGGTCTTGCCAACTGCTGAGACTGGTGCCCCGTCGACCTCTCATTTCAAGCTCTGACAGACCACTAGCGAGGTTGTTCTGTCGGTCGACTTCCGATTTCAAGCAGGCGCCCTAAAATCCGTGATCGGCGTATTCCTGTGGATGACGCTGCGCAGGTTCTGCAGTTTCAAAACCCACTTTACTGATATTCACTGAAGAGACGGTTCATGTCCGAAAAACGATTGTCGCACCTTGTCTTCTTTACCCTGAAGGATTCTTCTCCAGCTGCGATTCAGACGCTGCTGGATGCGTGTCAGAAGTATCTTAAGAATCATCCCGGCGTGGTTTACTTTGGAGCCGGCACGCTGGCCAAAGAGTATGCTCGTCCTGTCAACGATCATGACTTCCATGTTTGCCTCAATGTTGTGTTTGATTCTCGCGCTTCACATGACATTTATCAGACCGCGCCGGACCATCTGAAGTTTATCGCCGACCATAAAGAGAGCTGGGCCAAAGTCCGCGTGTTTGATGCCGACGTGATATAGTCTCACGTCGTGTCGCAAACGTCTCCAGACCGCGCGGAAAGTCGTTCATGAGCCATGCAGCAACACAGGACTCGCGGATTCCTGCACAATCCGAATGGCTGACAGCCGTTTTGATCGGTTGCTGCCTTGCGGCTTTCGTGTGGCAGGGAATTCTGCTGGGCGGCGGACTTGTTGGCGGTGACGTTTATCCCTATTTGTTTCCTCAAAAGCAGATCGTCGCCGAATCGTTCGCTCGCGGTGAGCTTCCCTTGTGGCACGATCGGACGTCGCTCGGTTATCCGCTGCATGCGGAAAGCCAGGCTGGCGTCTTTTATCCCACGAACCAGATTCTTTACCGACTGCTGGATGTTCATTCGGCCTATCATGTCAGCCTGTTGCTGCATTACGCCGCTGCTTATGTGTTTGCCTGGCGGTTTGCGCGAACGCAGTGGCTGAGTCCCGCGTCGTCTCTGCTGGCGGCGATGATTTTCGTCTACGGCTGGTTTCCGGTTCGCGTGTCGCTCGAATGGAGCATCATCGGAGGCGTGTGGCTGCCACTCTGTCTGTGGATGGTCGAACGACTACTTCAGACGCCGACGGTTGTTCGGTTCACGGGCCTCGCAGTCTGTCTGGCGATCCACTTGCTGTCCGGGCATTTTGCACTCGCGTTTATTACTCAGCTCACCTGTCTCGCTTACGCGTTTCTGCGGCATTCGGAAATCTCACGCTGGCGAGCTGCCTCGTTAGTCGGTCTGGCAATTGCCGGAAGTACGCTGCTGGCGGCCGTGCAGTTACTGCCAACGCTCGAGCTGCATCATGTCAGTCAGCGGGACGGCACTCATGCGATTTTCAATCCAGCGGACGGACACATGCCGCCCATGTATCTGACTCAGCTGATCGCGTCCTGGTGGTACTGGCACACGCCAGAAGTCGCCGCGTCCCGCGAAAGTTTGCGGTATCCGTTCCTGCTGAGCAACGGGGATACGAATCCCGTGGAGGCGCATCTGTATCTAGGCCTGATTCCGCTGATGCTGCTTCTTTCGCTGTTCAGCCGCAACCTTCGCCATCAGATTCGCCGATCGAACTGGAGGATGTGGCTGGGGCTGTCCGTGGCAAGCATCATTTATGCATTCGGATGGCTGATCCCATTGACTCGCCACCTGCCGGGCTTTGGATATTTTATTGGCCCCGGGCGTTATACGATCATCACAACGCTGGGGCTGGCCGTGGTCGCAGGGCTCGTGCTGGATGCTTATCTGCGTCATCGTCGGCCGATTTTCCGTTCCATTGCGACGCTGCTGATTGCCGCGATCACTCTGGCAGATGTGCTGGCGTCGGCCAAATTCCCCGTCGCGGACGCCGTTGTTGTGTCTTCGCCACCACTGGCTGGATTGTCTGAGAGCTGGCTGGCCAGAACTCTTCAGGAAGAAGACAAAAAGTCGCCGGTGAGACTGCTGGCGCCCGGGCCGAATGTTGCCAATCTGCTGGGAGTCAGCAGCGTGCCGCATTACCTGGGGCTTGGACCGGCGGAATACTTTTCTGAGGCCGCGACCGTGGAGACGCAGCCTGCAGCACCCGATCAGGCGTTTCCGTCAGCCGAACAGATGCCGCGTTTGAAGGGTTTGGCGGTGACTCATATTCTGACGACGGAATCTGTGGCGACGCTGTCCGAAGAGTGCGAACTTGTGGGCTCGGGGCCCGATGCATTCCTGAATCGTGTTTGGGGCCGAGGCTCCGATGCCTGTTTCCTTTATCGCCTGAAGGCACCAGTGCAGCGAGTTTCCTCGCTCCCGTCGACCGCGCTGAAGAGTCTGGTGTTCGATGACCGTCGGCTGTGCGATGTTCAGTTTCAGATTGAGCTACTTGAAGCGGCTGAAGTACAGTTCATGGATCTGATGTACCCGGGCTGGGAAGTACTAGTCGATGGACAGGAGCAGGTTCCGAAAACTGTTTCCGGGTTCGGGCGCTCGGTAAAACTGTCCGCCGGCCCGCATCGAGTTCGCTGGGTATATCGACCGAAGTCGTTTTTCTACGGTGCGACGGTGAGTGTCATGACGCTGGTCGGGATGTGCGTCGTTTGCCTGATATGGCGAAGGTAGCGTAGTCCGGTCATTCCCTGACTGAAACTCGTGCGTGTCCACGTGTCGCTTTAAAGTATCAACGTTAAAGTATCAACGCGAGCCCCTGGTGAGCTGTGCGAGAAGACCGCGACAGATCACGCATCAGATCACAGTCAACGAACAGCTGCGACATCCGTTGGGGTTTCATCGCAGCATCGTCGACATGCTGGAAAAATCTGAGCGCGCTCAATCACAGCTTAAGAAGATTCGGCCACCATTGTACCTGACGGCCGTTGTAAATGAACGCCACCGCCGTTGCGAACGAATCGAACCACACCCACAAGCAGCGTGATCACCGTCAGTGGAACGACAAATCCCAACATGACGATCCCGAATGTGCGTGCCATTGAAGGCATCGTCAAGGCCATAACAATCGACGCGGTGTAGGCAAAGTAGTACCCCAGAAACAACGCGCCTTCCCAGCGAGCGATCAGGTGCCCGGTAAAGAACACGGGCAGACAAGCGACTCCAGCGGCGATCATGATAGGAATATCGAACTGCAGAGCGGACTGTGACACGGTGACTCCCGCCGTGGAGAAGAGGCTCGAAATTCCCAGGACTCCCAGAATATTGAAGATACAGCTTCCTACAACATTTCCCACGGCAATATCACGTTCTCCCCGAATCGCGGCCATGATCGACGTGGCGACTTCAGGCAAAGATGTTCCGGCAGCGACGATCGTCAAACCAATGATCAACTCTGAAACACCCATCAGCCGCGCAATCACGACGGCCGAATCGACAAACCAGCGTGAACCAAGAACAAGCAAGCCCAGTCCCAGCAGCAGCAGGATGATATTCAGGGGATGATTCCGGGCTTCGGGCTCGTTTTCCGCAACTCCAAATTCCGCCTGGTACTCAGCCTTAATCGCCGCTTGCTCTTTGCGACTTTTTAAGATGGCCCAGCTTGTGTACGCAATCAATCCAGTCGCAAGCAAAAGTCCGTCGAACCGACTGATCTGTCCGTCCATTGCCATCCACAGAAAAATCAGCGATAGCCCTACCAGCAGTGGGACGTCGAAGCGAATCAACTGTTGCGAGACTCGCAAGGGGACGATCGCAGCGGAAATACCAAGGATAAGCAGCACGTTCAGGATGTTGCTGCCGACCACGTTCCCGACCGCAACGTCATATTGCCCGGCGATTGTCGACTGGACGCTGACCACAAGCTCCGGAGCGCCGGTCCCGTAGGCAACCACAGTCAGACCGATCACCAGCGGTGAGATTCCAACCGCAATCGCCAGCCGGGACGCGCTACTCACCAATAATTCTGCTCCAACGGTCAACACAACAAGACCGAGGATCATCATTAAAATGACCACAGAATTCTTCCTTTAGTAACTCGTAAGCAGGCGGACATGCGGGTGAGATCTGAAATTTCTCTTGCATGGCCAGCGCTCGATTCCACTCCACGTCATGATAAATGGCGTGCAGACTGAGCGCGTTCATGTGGATGATCACCGGCATGTGCCCAGGTTCAGTAATCATGCCACAGCCACGAACCCCTATCTTTATACCGCCATCAACAACTGCAACTGAAGACTACTGGCCAGACATTGAGGTGCCCTGTGATTCCTTCAGCCGTTCCAGTCTTCGCGCAACCGCAACAGACACGCGATCCATGGCATCAGCCACGACAGTTTCCAGCGAAGCTCCCCGGCCCTCCACATGAATCTCGCCCTTGCCGTTCAACTGAACCTTGACTCGACACTGGATATCCTCGCCGCCTCTCGGCCCGTTGATATCGCTGAGCAACACATCGATAGAACGGGTCTGCGTCTCAAATCGGTCAAACGCAAACTGAACGGTGCGTTCCAGCAGGTCGCGCTGCAAGTCTGTTATGTTCACGTTTCGGTCCACGATTCTGATTTCCATGAGGAGTCTCCTGGCTTCGTAAAGTTTCAGTTCATTCTCGATCTCGTCGGCAAGATTGTACGCCCACCTCAAGAATTGAATAATTCAAAATGACGGCACAAACTATTCATTTAATTGATGTGTTGTTCAGGGGCCAGAAAATCGTTGAGTTCAAACATCGACCGGATTCGACAGCGGCAGAATCCGCTCATGCCTCTTTCAGGAAGCCTCCTCGCTACCGTGTTACACATTCGCCGTGTGTAGAGGCCGTATGAACCCACGAGGTAAACTCGGGGACGTTTGAGGCGGTAACATGCGCGGCGTGTTTCCGTCTGACGGATGTGCATGGCGGAGTTGTGCGGCAAGTGCTTTCCTAGTCGTGTGGCCATTGTCGTTGTTTGCTCCGCAAACCGTTTTGTTCGCGGAAAGGCTGTGATTTCTTGACCGTCACGCTGTTGATCGCGAAAAGAGTCCCCCTAAAAGCTCGAAGCGCCAGCGAGTGGACTGCCATCGCCCCACTCGCTGGCGCTTCGAGCTTGTATAAACACAATGCCTTGGAGCGAACAATGGCTATGCCATCACACTTCTTTACTCGCTGGCGCGGATCAGATTATGGCGGTTATCGCGATTGTTGCGGTTAGATGTCCGGGGTCCCCGTGTTGTGTCAAAATTACAATCGTGTGGTGCACACTCACCGACCTGCGGGCAAAACGCAACCTAATGTTCAGCGATCCCCTCTCTCGCTTCGAACAGTTAGTCGCCATGGAATGGTGACGCAGCTCAGATGCCCCGCATCTGAATCCTGACTGGCTCGGCAGCAAACTGAACTCCGAATTTTCTTACTCAGCTCTGCAGATGCACGCGCATCCTGGAGACTAGCGCACACATCGTGAGGGGATCGTATATGGCTCGTAATACTTCGGGCTCATTGTTGGTTGTGGATGATGATCGCTATATTCAGGCGGCTATGGCCGACTACCTGCGAAGTCTCGGTCATCGCACAGAAACGGCTTCCACATGCGGTGAAGCCATTGAACGCATGGAAGAATTTCCGTTCGAAGTCGTTGTCTGCGACGTTAATCTGCCCGACAAGGACGGATTCTCTCTGTTGCAGTGGGCTCGGGAAAACTCCCCGGAAACCTCCATCATTCTGCTCACCGGATTCGGCACCATCGAAAGCGCTGTCGAAGCCATTCGCATGGGCGCCTTCGACTATCTGACTAAGCCTGTCATTGATGAAGAACTGCGGTTCTCCATCGAACGAGCCATCGGTCAGCGATCCATCATCGACGAAAATAAGAAGCTGAAAGCTCAGCTGACTCAGCGTTACGGTCTCTCCAGCATCGTCGGCAAAGACTACAAGATGCTGCGGATGTTCGAGCTGATCGAAAGCGTCGCGGACACTCGCACGACGGTTCTGATTCTCGGTGAGAGCGGTACCGGCAAGACGATGACCGCTCGCTCGATTCATCAGTTGAGCAATCGAAGAGACAAGCCGTTTGTGGAAGTGGCCTGCGGAGCTCTTCCGGAAACTCTGCTGGAAAGCGAACTGTTCGGTCACGTCTCCGGTGCGTTCACGGGCGCATCGCACGACAAGATCGGCAAGTTCCTGCAGGCCGACGGTGGCACGCTGTTTCTGGACGAAGTTGCCACGGCCTCGCCAGCACTTCAGGTGAAACTGCTGCGAGTTCTCCAGGATCGTGAATTCGAACCGGTCGGCGGCAACGTCACTCATAAAGTGGACGTGCGACTGGTTCTGGCGACCAATGAAAATCTGGAAGAGTGCGTGAAGAAGGGCACCTTCCGTGAAGACCTTTATTACCGCATTAATGTGATCACGATGACTCAGCCGCCGCTGCGGGATCGAATCGGCGATATCCCTTTGCTGTCCGATCACTATCTGCAGATGTTCAATGAGCAGACCGGGCGCAAGCTGACGGGCATTGATGAAATGGCCATGCAGGCCATGCAGCATTATCACTGGCCGGGCAACGTTCGTGAGCTGGTGAATGTAATTGAACGAGCCGTTGTGTTGTCTCGCGACACAAAGATTACTCCAGCCGATTTGCCGGAGAAGCTGTTCGCGAATCACGAACACCGCGCCAACATTGAAGCGCATCTGGGCGGAGCCTCATTGAAGGCCGCTCTGACAGAACCAGAACGCCATCTGATTATTCAGGCTCTGGAAACCAGCGGCTGGAACCGTCAGAAGACGGCCAAGGTTCTGGGCATTAATCGCACGACGTTGTACAAGAAAATGAAACGCTATGAGATCGATTTTGAATCGGTCTACAAGCATGTGTAAATCCGAAACCAGCGGATCAGCTCACCGCGATCCGTAAACTTCCGCAAGTCTGCCCGCCGAAAAGCCTCCGACACGTGTTCTGCGTCTCGGGGGCTTTTTTCGTTGATGGATCAGGGTTTTGAGATCGCCCACGCGCCCGCCCCGTGCCAGCCTGCGCGACACCGCTCACGTTTAACCCGACTCGAAGAGGAGGCGCCTTGAAGTACCGCCTCCTCTTCGAGTCGGGTTAAACGTTTGATCGACGCTCCGTAAGTGTTCGGACATTGCAAAAAAATGCCGTTCTCCGTTGACGCAGCGAGACCTTATTACTTCTGTAATAGGTAACTAGTACAGGAGTCGCGTCGATGATTTGCCAGATTGATACCAACAACGGCATCCCAATTTACGAACAGATCAGTCGCCAGGTGAAATTTGCGATCGCAAATGGTTCACTGGTGGTCGGTGAGCACGTGCCGTCTGTTCGCGAAGTGGCGACTCAGGCCGCGGTGAATGTTAACACCGTGGCTCGGGCTTATCGCGAGCTCCAGTCCGACGGTGTCTTGGTTTCGATTCGCGGAACCGGTTTGGCCGTGGCTCCGGACGCTCCTGAAAAATGTCGACCGGGTCGCCTTGAAATGATCGGGGAACGTCTCCGCTATATCCTGAAGGAAGCGATCCACAATGGCGTAACGCTGGAGGAGGTGCAGAACCTGGTGAACAGCGAATGGAGCCTGCTTCAGCAGGGGTCGCCTCCGTAATCTCCCTAAACGCGGCGTCGACTCCTGACCCAGTAGAACTTCAATTCTCGGATGAGTCTCCTTCCTCCATCTTCAATAAGGCAGTTCCATGCATCCTGTCATTCGCCTTTCGAGTGTCTCAAAAAGATTCGGTGCTGTTCAGGCACTTGATAATGTGTCCCTGGATATTCAGCCGGGTACGGTTTGTGCCGTGCTTGGTGCGAACGGGGCAGGAAAGAGTACCGCGATCCGATTGCTGCTGGGTTTTGATCCACCGAACAGTGGTGCGATCGAAGTATTGGGGATGAATCCTCGAACTCACGCGCTGGAAATTCGTACGCGATGCGGCTACGTATCTGATGCACCGCCGCTCTATGAATGGATGACGGTTGAGGAAATCGGCTGGTACTCCGCGGGGTTTTATCCAACCGGGTATCAGGCCGAGTACGAGCCCATCAACCTCAGTTGCTGATCATGGACGAACCAACTTCCGGCCTGGATCCGCTGGTGCGGCGTGAGTTTCTGGAAAGCATGATTGACGTGGCGGCCCAGGGTCGTTCAGTTCTGTTGTCCAGCCATCAGATCGGTGAAGTCGAACGCGTGGCCGATGATGTGATCGTGCTCATAAATGGCAAAGTGGTGGCTCATGAACGCCTGGAAGATCTGAAGAACTCCGTCACCGAGGTCGTTGTCAGCATGCCATCAACCACGGCGGCGCCGCTGCAGATGCCGGGAAAATTTCTGGCGATGGTCCCGTTCGGGCATGAGCATCTGTGGCTGGTACGGGATCTCCAAATCTTGTGATGTACTTCTTGTTGCTGGATCCCGTGGACTCTCAACTGCGGGCAGCGGCGGTAAAGGTCACAACCATTTCCGAGTTCCTGCGATCTGCAGTCCCCGACGGTGATGCCGCCAGGAACGAGCACTGAAAATCGTCGTTACCCTTGATTGCAAAGGTCAAACGTCGGCCGTTGTTGGGGGCTATGGAAAAGTTGAGATTGTAAATTTCAAATGTGCACACCACCGCGATTAGGAACAGTACCGAATTAACATCCCGATTTACCGTGACTTGAAATCCCAACCCGAAACGTCAGTGAGGGATTTTGCACAAGGACTTCGATCCCTCGCTGACGCTTCGGGTTGGGATAAACGGACCTTATTTCACCACCGCACTAACCGATGACTTTGTGAATTCGGTCCAGGGCTTCTTCCACATTCTGGCGGCTGTTGAACGCACTCAGACGGAAGTAGCCTTCGCCAGCAGCGCCGAAACCACTGCCCGGTGTTCCGACAACATGCGCCTTGCTCAGCAGCAGGTCGAAGAATTCCCAGCTGCCAAGATTGTTCGGCGTCTTGATCCAGACGTACGGGGCGTTCACGCCACCGAAGACTCGTATGCCGACTTTCTCAAGACCTTCACGCAGCAGCTTTGCATTGGTCATGTAGAACTCAATCAGGCCTCGCATTTCGGCTTTGCCTTCGTCCGTATAAGCAGCAGCCGCCCCTTTTTGAACGATGTAGGATGCCCCGTTGAACTTGGTCGACTGGCGGCGATTCCATAACTGATGGATCGAAACGTTTTCGCCGGTGGGTGTGGTTCCCATTAGCTGTTTTGGCACAACCGTCAGAGCACATCGCACGCCGGTGAAACCGATGCTCTTGCTGAAGCTGCGGAACTCAATCGCGACGTCTTTGGCGCCTTCAATTTCGAAGATGCTGTGAGGAATGGACGGATCAGAGATAAACGCTTCGTAGGCCGCATCAAACAGAATGAGTGAATTATTCGCCTTCGCGTAATCGACCCACTTCTTCAGAGTTTCACGAGTCGCAACGGTGCCGGTCGGATTGTTCGGGTAGCACAGATAAATGAGATCGACGGGCACTGACGGAAGTTCGGGGACAAAGTTGTTCGCTTCATTGCCCGGCAAATACACAAGCCCACCGTATCGACCACTTTCATCCGCCGGCCCTGTGTGCCCCGCCATGACATTGGTGTCGACGTAAACCGGATAGACGGGATCGGAAATTGCAATCCTGTTTCCGTCGCCGAGGATATCGAGAATATTGCCGGAGTCGCACTTCGATCCGTCGGAAATGAAGATCTCATCCGGGGAAATATCCACGCCGCGCGACTGAAAATCCTGCTGAGCCACGGGCTCACGCAGGAACGCATAACCCTGTTCCGGCCCGTAACCTTTGAAGGACTCGCGGCGCGCCATATCGTCAACGGCCTCATGCATCGCCTTGGTGATGGCAGACGGCAGCGGCTCCGTGACGTCGCCGATGCCCAGACGAATGATCTTTGCATCGGGATTGGCCTGCGAGAACGCTGTGACGCGGCGACCAATTTCTGGAAAAAGGTAACCGGCCTTCAGTTTGAGATAGTTATCATTAATGTGAACCATGAACCTGGGCACCCAATTTTTCAGACAAGTCGAGCAGACAGAAAACTACGGAATTTCGCGGAGTTGTGACAGGTCGCCGCACCAATTTCAATGGTTCGGCCCGGGCGGACAGTATTCCTTCACCCACGCGAAAATCTCATTATGCCAAAACCGACTGTTGGCCGGTTTTGTTACCCAGTGACCTTCATCCGGAAAGTTGATGAACTTGCTGGGGATTCCCTGACGCTGCAAGGCCGTGAAGACCTGCTGGCCCTCACTGATGGGGACTCGAAAATCCAGATCGTTGTGAATGATCAGCATGGGCGTTTTGAAATTCGCCGCCAGTCGATGCGGTGAATGTTTCTCGTATGAGTCCCGATTCGGTCCCCACGGTGGGCCGCCATGTTCATATTCGTCGAACCACAGTTCCTCGGTCGTCGTGTACATGCTGTCAAAGTTGTACACGCCGCAGTGATTGACCAGCGTCGTGAATTTGTCCGTCTTGCCCTCAAACCAGTTCATCATGTAACCGCCAAAGGAAGCTCCCGCGGCAAACATGCGATCGGTGTCAATGAAAGTCTGTTGCTCCATATGAGCCAGACCGGCCATCAGATCGACGTAACAGCGACCACCCCAGTCACCACTGATTTGGTCGGTATATTTTTGTCCAAAGCCTGTGCTGCCGCGCGGATTCGGCGCGGCCACCACATAGCCCTGAGCGGCCCAGATTTGCGGATTCCAGCGGAAACTCCAGCTGTCCGCCCAGGCACCCTGCGGACCTCCGTGGACAAGAAATGCGAGCGGCCATTTTTGCGACTTATCAAAGTCAGGCGGCGTCAAAATCCACATCTGCATCGGATCATTGTCAGCCCCGGGAACCGTCACGGAAGATGGTTCTGCGAATTCAATTTCCGCCAGCAGACGATCATTCATGTGCGACAGATTCAGGCCCGGCGCTTTGGTTCTCAGAAACTGCTCATTTAGCTGCACCGCAAAGACCTCAGCCGGATGAGTCAAACGGCTGTTGTTGCAAACCAACACACGGCCATCGGGCGAGATGCTGAGGTTCATGGACGTCCCAACAGACTGAGCCCGTTCGGCCACGTTCGGCTTGCTGACAGAGATCGCGTAGATCGGCTTTGAGCCATTCGATTCTGCCACGGTAATAATCTGATCGTTGTTGCGCCAGACGATTTCGTCGAACGACAGATTAATATCCGGTGTCAGCGAGCGTGGTTCACTGGCAAACGATCCGTCGAGGTTGCAGTCGACAATATTGATTTCCCATTTGTCGGCTTCATAACCCGGCTTTCGCTGAGCCCGAAAGGCGAGCTTTGTTCCGTCGGGCGAAAACATCGGATGTCCATCCGCAGCAGGATTGGAAGCCGTCAGAGTTTCCCACTGCACTGATCCCCCGCCGATGGAGACTCGGCAAAGATCGTAATTCGTGCTCCACGATTCGTCGGTCGCCGGAACTGCGGTGAAGACCAGATGCGTGCTGTCGGGTGAAAAACAAAAATCCTGCGTTGAGGAGAATGTCGATGATGTTGGATACCCATCGCGGTCCCCAGGAGTCACATCCCGAGGATCACCGGCCACGATCACGCCAGGAACGTCCTCCGTCAGATCGATCACAAACAAATGCTGACGTTTGTCTTCGACGTAGCTGTCCCAGTGACGATAAAACAATCGTTTGAACACGCGAGCCTTCACGGGCGACGCCGCGATAGCTTCCATTTTTTCCTTGTTCGCCTTATCGCTTTCCGCAAACGGTTTTTCGGAGAACTCTGGATAGACAGCCGAAACAAAAGCAATGTGCCGCCCATCAGGCGACCATGTGGCATTTGAAGCGTCGGTGCTGATTTTTGTCAGCTGCTTTGCCTCGCCGCCGTAGGGATTGATCACCCACAACTGACTGGCTCCCGAACGAGTCGACTCGAACACAATCCAGCGTCCATCCGGTGACCATTTTGGATTGTTATCTTTCGCAGTGGAATTGGTCAGCTGGCGCGCGGGTGCGGATCCGTCCGTGGGGACAAGCCAGAGTCGCGACACAGATTTATTGGTGTGCGAATCGGTAATTTCTGTGGAGGCAAAGACCGCCCACGCTCCGTCAGGGCTGACGCTCGGCGCAGTCACTCGTTGAAATGCGAACAAATCTTCGACTGAGAACGGGCGTTTAGTCATAGTGGGTAGGGTCAGATTTCCATCCTGAGCAAATGCGAGCTGGGGACTGAGGAAAATTAGTGCTGCGGAAAGCCACAATATCGATTTCATTGCACATTCCTGCGAAAGAACGTTGGCACATATCCTATGCGTTACCGGTCGAATCCCGTGAGGCGGACGTCGTTAAGGATTTTCGTGGCCGGATTCGTGAGAATTCGGGGATTCGCCATGAAAAGGTTCCGAAGTCTCACGACTTCGGCTACGAAACGCCTCTTTTTTATACAAGCTCGAAGCGCCAGCGAGTGTACTGGCGGGAACACAACCGACTCGCTGGCGCTTCGAGCTTGTAATAGAAACGGACGAACGTTCGTCGAACTCGGTGATTCAAGCCTCGATCAGACCTTCACGAATCGCCCAGCGGCAGAGGTCGACTCGATCCGTGGCGCCGACCGCTCGCATGATGCGATACTTGTGGCTCTCGACAGCTTTTTCGGAAATCGCCAGAGCCGTCGCAACCTCAGACACGCGTCGCCCTTCTGCAATTTTCAGCAGCACGTCCCACTGTCGATCTGTCAGCTTCTGCATCTGACTGCTGGCCGAACAAAGGAAATGACCATCTCGCGTCACCTGCACTCGGGAAGCCAGTTGTTCGGACAACACCGTCTGACCTCCGGCAATCTGAGACAACTGTTCGCTGATCTTTTTCATGGCATCTTCCCGGGAGAGGATACCAGTGACACGGTTATTGACGACTAGATCCAGTTGACGATCTGTCAGTCCGTCAGCAAAAACAGCGACTCGAGTTTCTCCGAGGCGGACGGCCAGTTCTGAAAACACGTCCCGCAGAGCTTTCACGATCAGCTTTTCGCAAACAAGCACCGTCTGCGGACGCTGACTGCGAATGGTTTGAATCAACTCCGCAGCCGTGGAGACGGCCGTCACGTTTCGAAAACCGCCGTAAGCCTTAAGGCACCATGCGATGGACTCAGCGTTGACGCGATTGGCGTCCGCGATCACAGCATCGCCGGGCTGTAAGGAGGAAAGGTCCATCGAAGCAACGTTACGATCAGGCTGAGCGTGCATGGAATTCCTCACTGACTTCCTTGTCACGGTGACGGAGGCCACCGAACTCTTGTCTGCTTCGCGAGAACCAGGTGAAAGCGCTCTCCATCGGAGGATTCGCTCTCATCAGTGAGGCGTCCCTCACTGTCTTCGCTCCCGCATCCATGCGGGACAGCAGTTGACGGAAGGGCTTCTAATCCAACGCCGAATGTTTTCGAGATAGGGAATCCCCGCGTAGGGTATACCCTCATTGTCGCACCGTGGATTCATTCGATCTCAGGACACTGCTTTCTGTCGCAGGGAAAATCACGCCCGCGATGAGCTGCCGTTGCTTGTGTTTGACACACGGCTTTTCTTCACCTCAGGCCTGTTGTCTCGGTGAGGTATGATGTTACGACCGCGATGGCACAGCCACGAAATGTTCAGCTCGCAGAACGGATTCACCTTGGTGCCGATAGGCGGTTAGCAGCCCGTTCTTTGCAACGCTGTAATCAACGCACGCAATATTCGATGACAGCGGCGCGGGATTGCGACCGTGGAGCCAATAGTGACCGACAAACACCGGAGGATTCGTTGCTGCGTACGGAGCCGATCTGACCGTGGCAGGAACTCCGACGCCGGCGAGCTCCGCATTCTGTAGCTCCGGAATCGAATACGAGGCGAAGGTGTGATCGCCCGGATGTTCAAACCAGCGAATTCGAGTCGCCGGTCGCTTGTTGCCTTCCTTGTCGATCATGAAGCAGCCATTCGGCAGCCGCATTTCCGGACCTTTCATCACACGCTCAATCGAATCGAACAGGGGACTGCCCACTTGCGTCGCGTGGTACAAAAATTCGGCCGTCATCGGGCCATGTACGCGCAATCCTTCGTCCACGACTTTCAGATCAGCCGGGTCCCAGCAGGCATGTACGACTCTCAGGTCGCCCAGATCAAGGCTGACCGGAAGTTGGCGAAACCATTCCAGGGAGTTGGCCATTTCCTGCGGATCCAGTTGCGTCATTGTTGCGCGGTGCTGGTGCAGATTCTTTTCTGTTCGCGGGCGCAGAAAAACGTCCGGCTTTGTAGGATGCGGGGTATGCAGTGCGAGCGCATTCAGTTCGTGATTGCCCATCACAGCGCGAGCACTTCCGGCTTCGCACATGCTGCGCGCAATTCGGATCGTGTCTCGAATTTGTGGCCCGCGGTCGACAAAGTCGCCACAGAAAATCACCTGCCGACTGGAGTGCTGAAATACCCCGGATTTTTCGTCATACCCCAATTTGTGCAGCAGCTCCACCAGCTCGTCCGCATGGCCGTGAATGTCTCCGATGATGTCATACATGAGCAAATAGTCGCTGGTATTGGTTGGGGAGCTGGCTGTTTTCAAATCGGCCGTGCGAACCGACCACAGCCAATGACGGTCTGTTGATTGAATGGGCTTTCACAACTCGAAACGTCAGTGAGGGATCGAGTTTTGGCGTTTCGGCCCCGTTCTAACAAATCCCTCGCTGACGCGTCGGGTTACGATGAAATCAAACAAATCCCTCGCTGACGCATCGCGTTACGGTGAAAGCAACTGACCACTAACGGCAGCGAGTGGCATTTTCCAAATATAGTCCACGGACGGTAGTCAAAGGCGCAATTCGTCGCCGTTTCACCACGGAAATCCTGGCAGCTGGAATCGGACCGCCCGGGTCTGTGCCACACAACAGATTCAATCTGCCGTAATTCAGCCATAAAAATCAACTTGGGCGTCGGTAACGCTGACGATTCCTTTGTGCGGGCAGTAAATTGTCGTTTTTAATTCCCCAGTTCTCTGCCTGAGACATTCGCCCTTTCCAGATCGAAAATCAGGCAGTATCTTCAGGAAAGCCTGGCATGAAGGATCACGTCCTGCGGATCATCGTTCTCACCGGCAGTGATCGATCTGACATTTTGTCTGCGTGGACGGACCTCCGGGCGTATCTCGACGGTGTTCGCGATGTTGTTGTCGTGGGAGTGTTCTCCAGCGATCAACCGATCCCGGAAGATCTCGACGCTGACATGGTCGTCGTCCTTGGCGGTGACGGAAGCATCCTGCGCGGGTGCCGTCAGCTTGGGCAACGACAGCTTCCGATCATCGGTGTGAATCTTGGCCGCCTTGGATTTCTGACAGATCTCAGTCCGGCAGAATTTCGAAAAGGTCTGCCCGCATTGAAGCGTGGTCAGTACACTACCGTCGAGCATCTGATGTATCGATGCACTCATCATCAGGCCGATGGCTCGGTGGTCACAGATCTCGGCCTGAACGAAGTCACGGTGACATCCGCGGGGGCTTTGAAGATGCTGGACATCAGCCTGCGAATCGATGATGAAGACGTGACGACGTTCAGCTGCGACGGTTTGATCATCAGCACGCCTGTTGGTTCGACGGCTCACAATCTTTCCGCTGGCGGTCCGATTTTGAGACAGGAATTGAAGGTCTTCGTGATCACTCCGATCTGCCCGCACACGCTGACCGTGCGCCCGATTGTCGATTCGGCCGATCGTACGTTTCGCTTGTCCGTCAAGGACGCGCCGCCGGGAGTGATGATCGTCATTGATGGTCAGATTCGCCGTCCGCTGGGAGCGAACGACTGCATAGAAATCTCACGTGCGGAACCCACATTTAAGCTCATCCGTCTGACCGGTCACAGCTACTACCGGACGCTCCACCGAAAGCTTGGCTGGCAGGGCCAACTGGATTACCGTGAAAGACGAGGCCCAATGACCAATGACCAATGACCAATCTCGCCTGACGAGTGTCTGCTGCTTACTGACGACTGCTTACTGACGACTGCTTACTGACGACTGCCTACTCCAAAAATGTCTTCCCCACGAGAAATTGAGCATTCCATTTCGCTTGCTATGCAGGCGGACCAGTTTTCACTGCGCAAACTGATGCGAACAGTTCGCGAAGCAGAAAAAGCGGGCAAACCGTTTGATCGGCTGCTGGAAAAATTGACCGTGCAACTGGAAAAATCCAGACGCCGTCGTGAAGAACGAGCGGCCTGGCAGCCACGATTGCAATGGGACGAAGAATTGCCGGTCGTCGCCCGCAAGCAGGAAGTTATCGAAACCATTCGCGACAATCAGGTGGTCGTCCTCTGTGGCGAAACAGGATCCGGCAAGTCGACCCAGCTGCCGAAGATTCTCATCGAAATGGGCCGCGGACTTGGCGGCGTCATCGGGCATACGCAGCCCAGACGAATTGCCGCCAGATCCGTTGCGGCTCGCCTTGCCGAAGAAATGAACTGCCGTCTCGGGCATGAGGTCGGGTTTCGAATACGATTCACCGACAGCAGCACTCCGAACACACGCGTTCGCCTGATGACCGACGGCATCCTGCTCGCCGAAACGCAGACGGACCGTTTTCTGGATCAGTATGACACCATCATCGTCGATGAAGCGCACGAGCGATCTCTGAACATCGATTTTCTGCTGGGCTATCTGAAACGTCTGTTACACAAGCGACGCGATCTGAAGGTCATCATCACTTCCGCCACGATCGATGCCGCGAGATTTGCCGAGCACTTTGCCGTCGATGGAAAGTCGGCTCCGGTGCTGCAGATTTCCGGACGTATGTACCCGGTAGAAATTCGCTATCGGCCATTGGACGATCCGGATGGACCGATGGGCGAAGACGATAACCGGGAACCGCGCGACTGGCTGGACGGCGTGAGCGATGCCATTCAGGAAGTCTCGCGGAACGACGATGGGCATATCCTCGTTTTTCTTCCGACAGAACGCGACATTCGTGAAGCAACGAAAAAGCTGAGCGGCCAGCGCTTCGCGCGTGACACGCCGCAGTTTGCCACCGAAATCGTACCGCTGTTTGGTCGACTGTCCATGGGCGACCAGACCAAAGTCTTTTCGCCGTGCTCGCACCGCCGCATTGTCCTGGCGACGAACGTGGCCGAATCGTCTCTGACCGTGCCCGGAATCCGCTACGTGATCGACACGGGAACGGCACGTATCAGCCGCTATTCAGCCCGCTCACGAATGCAGCGTCTGCCAATCGAGCCCGTGTCGCAGGCGTCGGCCAATCAGCGAGCCGGGCGTTGCGGTCGAATCGGGCCGGGGATCTGCATCCGGCTTTACAGCAAAGAAGACTTCGATGCTCGCGAGGCTTTCACAGCTCCGGAAATCCAGCGGACCAATCTGGCGGCCGTGATTCTGCGGACAATCAATCTGCAGCTTGGCAATATTGAAGAATTTCCGTTTCTTGATCCGCCTCGGTCCACCACCGTCCGCGAAGGTTACAAGACACTCGAAGAACTCGGCGCGATCACACCCGAGGGCGAACTTACCGAGGTCGGTCGCCGCATGGCTCGCCTGCCTGTGGATCCTCGCATCAGCCGCATGATTCTTGCCGCCGTGGATGAGCACGCTCTGCCCGAGGTTCTCGCGATTGCAGCAATGCTGGAAAGTCAGGATCCTCGCGAACGACCGGTAGAAAAACAGCAGGCGGCTGATGAGGCCCATCGCAAGTTCTACAACCGCGATTCCGATTTTTTGACCATCCTCAATTTGTGGGATGCGTGGCACGATCAGCAGAGATCACAATCGCAGGGCCAGATTCGCAAATGGTGCCAACGGAATTTTCTGTCCTACATGCGATTGCGCGAATGGGTCGACGTCCATTCGCAGCTGAAGGATCTGCTGGCAGACAGTGATGACCCTGCCATTGCAAAGGCAGCACGTCATCTGAACGAACGACAAAGCGAACGGCCAGCGGTCACTCCACCGGTCGCAGATCGAGGCACCAGCGTTAAGCCGAGTGTCAAGTCTCGACCTGAGACAGGCCCGCCCGCAGAAGGCACTCGCCACAATGACTTCGCGGCGATTCACAGAGCGCTGATGACCGGGCTGCTGGCGAATATCGGATTCCAGGCTCCGAACGGCGATTTTCTCGGCGCCGGCGGCAACCACCTTTCCATCTGGCCGGGGTCCGCACTGGCACCCAAAGGTGCGAAATGGTTCGTGGCTGGCGAGCTTGTGGAAACCAGTCGACGATTTGCCCGCACGATCGCTCGGATTCAGCCCGAATGGATTGAGCCGCTGGCCGGGCATCTGGTATCCCGCGAATACTTCGAGCCGCATTGGGACCCGGTGGCCGGTAATATCATGGTCTTTGAAAAAGTCAGTCTCTGGGGACTGCCGATCGTACCGCGTCGCAAGGTGACGTATGCCAAAGTCGATCCGATCAAAGCGCGTGACATGCTGATTCAACATGGGCTTGTGGAGTTCGGATTGTTGTTTGGTGATTCCGACACCGATGGAGATCCGGGCGAGGATTATGACGACGAAGAAGAAATGTTGTCGCGCGGTGCCTCAAAAGTTCGACCGGGCCGCAGCTCCGCTTCCAATCCATCGTCCAGAAGAAAAGGCTGGGTCCACGAGTTCCCTTTTCTGAAGCACAATCATGATGTCCTGGAACAGCTGAAGGAGCTGCAGGCAAAAACACGTTCGCATCATCTGATGCCGGGTGATGAAACGCTGTTTGAATTTTACGGCTCACAGATTCCGGAAGAGTGCGCCGATCGAGATCGTCTTCGCCGCTGGTTTCAACGCACAGTGACTCGCAATGCGCGGCTGCTGCAGTTTGATATCAATCAGTTTTCCGAAGAGTCGCATCGTCTTGAGCAGGCGGCCATGTTTCCTGAATCGGCTCAATTCGGAGCCATGCATCTGCCGCTGACCTATCAGCTGGATCCCGGTCGTGATGCCGACGGCGTGACGGTGACCGTGCCTGTCGAGGGGCTCGGGCAACTCAACGAAACGCGTCTTGAGTGGCTCGTTCCGGGGCTGCTTGAACAAAAAGTGCTGGCTCTGCTTCGCTCGCTGCCCAAGCACCTGCGACGTCATTTTATCCCGGCGCCGGATACGGCAAAACTCGTCGCCAGCGATCTGGAATTTGGGCGAGGCGACTTGCTGACCGGCGTGGCCACTCGATTATCGCAGCTTGGCGGCGAACGCTTCGATTCGCGTGAGTTTGATTTGAGCACCCTCGCCGATCATCTGAAGTTCAATATTCTGGTGGTCGATGACCAGCGGAAAAAAATTATCGAAGGCCGCGATCTAAAGGATCTGCGGGCCACTTTAATTCAGCGAGCAAATTCGGTTCAGGCGTCCGCAGAAAAGAAAGCGGCCGCCGCCGGGCCATCGCCGGAAGAAGCCTTGTGGACGCGGACCGGTTTCAAGGCATGGGACTTCTTTGATATCCCGGAGCACATTGAAATCAAACGGGCCGGCATGCTGCTGCGATCGTTCCCGTCGCTCAAGGATGATGGCGATACAGTTTCGCTGATGCTGTGTCAGACTCCGGAAGATTCCAGCCGCATTCTTCGCAAGGGCCTGCAGAAGCTGATTCTGCTTTCCGAACGAAAACGAATTCTGATCCAGATTGGCAATATGCCGCAGATTGGCCAGGTCAAACTGCTCTCGTCGTCCATCAAAGGTCTGGAGCTGATGAATCATCTTTCGCTGCTGATGGTGGACCGCGCTTATCTGGCCGATCAGCCCCTGGCACGCACGAAGGTCGGCTTTGATAAAACTTTGCAGCGAGGTCGTGAACGCCTGGGTGTGATTGCGCAGGAATTCGTGCAGTTCCTTCCGCATCTGTTTCAGCAGTATCATGAGACTCGTCGAACCCTCGAGCAGACTCGCGGGCCAGGCTGGGATCATCTGCTGAATGGGATGAAGTCGCAGCTGGCTTTGCTGATTCATCCGACGTTCCTGCTGGAAACACCATGGCCATGGCTGATCCAGTTTCCTCGTTATTTTATGGGCATCCGTCTGCGACTGCAGCGACTTTCCTCGGGCGGCCTGAAGACTGAGCAGTCTCTGGAAAATGAACTGTCGCCATGGCTGGCAAGTTATGAGCAAAAGCTGAAGGATCATCAGCGACAGCACAAAATTGATCCCATGCTGACTCACTTCCGCTGGATGCTGGAAGAATTTCGGATTCAGCTGTTTGCTCAAAAGCTGGGGACCGCGATCAGTGTTTCTGCCGCAAAGCTCGAAGAACAATGGGGCCGAATTTTGTAACGCAGAATACTGCGAAGAAACAGTTGTTGTTTTCTGGCATTCATCATGCGCGGAGTTTACAACCATGTGTAACCCGCGTTCAAGACGCCAAGTGGCTGGTCTGCTACAATCATCCCGTTGAGTTCGTCGTTTAACATGGTAGTGCAAAGTCGATATGAACCCCCGCGGCGAGCTCGGGGGCGTTTTGGGTTTATGTCGTTCCGCCGCTTGGCTTCGGCATCGTGTTAGATGGATCTAAAAGAAGTAGCAGTCACACTCCGTGTGCCGTCCGCAAACTTTTGAAAATGGCTGTCTTCTGGGGGTTACGGCACATGGAATGTGCCTACTACTTTCAACTCGGCTCTCCTGAGAATTCGATTTATGACACACCGACTGTTCCTCACCATCGTTTCTATTTCGCTGTTGTCCGGCCCGACTGTGCGGGCGGCGGCTGACGAGCCCGTTCGATTTGGCCGCGATGTTTTGCCCATCCTATCAACAAATTGCTTTGCCTGTCATGGGCCGGATGAGTCCGTTCGCAAGGCTGGTCTCCGGCTTGATCTGGAGGCGGATGCGAAAGCCAGTCATGACAGCGGAGTCCCGATCGATCCTGGCAAGCCGGATCAGAGCACTCTGATGCAGCGCGTCACCAGCACTGACGCCGAACTCGTGATGCCGCCGCTCGATTCTCATAAGGAACTGAAGCCCGAACAGATTGAAACGCTTCGTCGGTGGATTGCCGAAGGTGCTGCCTGGGGACGACACTGGTCGTTCGAGCCGATTCAGCGAACTCAGGTTGCCGCGGCAAACGGCGGAAGTGCGATCGATGAGTTGGTTGCCGCTCCGCTTGCAAAAAAAGGTCTTAACCTTCGTCCGTCAGCACCGCCTCATCAGCTGGTTCGCCGCCTCTGGCTGGATCTCACCGGAGTCCCGCCGACTGTCGAAGCGGCTGACAAATTCGCCGCAGATCCCAGTGCGGCGGCTTACGAACAAATGATCGATGAGCTGCTGGCGAGCCCCCAGTTTGGCGAGCACTGGGCGCGTGTCTGGATGGATCTGGCCCGATACGCAGACACAAAAGGTTATGAAAAGGATCTCGGTCGAACCATGTGGCCCTATCGTGACTGGCTCGTGAAGGCGATCAACGATGATCGGCCGCTGGATCAGATGACGATCGAACAGCTGGCCGGTGACTTGCTGCCGGACGCTTCCACGCAGCAGATCATTGCCACTGCATTTCACCGAAATACGATGAGCAACGACGAGGGCGGGACCGACGATGAAGAGTTCCGCACGATTGCCGTGAAGGATCGAGTCGACACAACAATGCAGGTCTGGATGGGACTGACGGCGGGCTGCGCGAAATGCCATTCCCACAAGTACGACCCTGTGTCGCAGTCTGAGTATTACGGTCTGTATGCGATCTTCAATCAGACCCAGGACGCTGATCGCTCTGACGATTTTCCCGTTTTTGAAGTCCCCACCGATGGAGTGGAACAGACTCTCGCAAAACTGACACAAAAAATTGCCGACTTAAAATCTCAGGTCGCCGAAGCGGAATCCGCAGCCGCAGAGCAGGAAGACTCTCGCTGGCAGTTTGGAACCGTGACAGAAGCCACATCGGCCGGCAATGCAACTCTGGCGGTTCGCGAGGATGCGTCACTGTTTGTTGAAGGAGCTTCTCCTGCGGAAGACATCTACTCCATAACGATGATACTGAAGCCAGGACGGCATACCGTGCTCCGCCTGGAAGCATTGCCGGAAAAATTTTCGGATGGGCAGGTCGGCGTGGGACGTAATCCACGTGATCCCAACTTTGTCCTGTCTGAAATTGAGGTCGAACTGGTGCAGGACGGTGGCAACACCAGGCTGATGCTTTCTAATCCCCGTGCCGATTATTCTCAGGATGGCTGGCCTGTGGCCGCTGCTCTGGATGGCAATCTGAAGACTGGCTGGGCGATTAGTCCTCGGCAGCGCGAACGCCATGTGGCCTTGTTCACCTATGCCGAGCCCCTGCAGCTGGAAACACCGACGACTTTGAAAATCACGCTCCGGCAGCACTACGGTGACTCCCTGGTCTTGCGGCGATTTCGAATCTCGACCGTCGGCGACGATGCGGACAAAGTGGAACTGCCACAACCGTCCGCGGATGAACGCCGTCTGATCGACGAACTGGCTGCGGCCAATAAAGAACTGCAGACTTTCACGGGCAGTATTCCAAAGATCCCGGTCATGAAAGCTGTCGACACGGACAAGCAGCGAATCACCAAACTTCACCGCCGTGGAAATTTTCTTGATCCGGGTGATCTGGTCCCGGCCACTCTGCCCGCGTCTTTTCATCACCTCCCAGCGGAGACCGCTCTGGACCGTCTGGCCCTGGCCCGATGGCTGATCAGTCCGGAAAACACGATGACACCGCGCGTCTGGGCGAACCGAATCTGGGCGCGTGTCTTTGGACTCGGCATTGTGGAGACGGAGGAAGACTTTGGAGCCCTGGGTGCGCCGCCATCGAACCCTGAACTGCTCGATTGGCTGGCTGTCGAGTATCGCGATAACGGCTGGTCGCTGAAGAAGTTTCTGAAAACCATTCTGATGAGCCGCGTCTATCGGCAGTCGTCTGAAGCGACGGCTGACCTGCGAGAAATTGATCCTCGCAATCAGCTGCTGACCCGTGGTTCACGCTACCGTCTGTCCGGCGAAACTGTCCGTGATGCGTCACTGGCTGCCGCCGGATTGCTCTCCCTCAAAATGGGCGGTCCGCCAGTCATGCCACCTCAGCCGGATGGTCTCTGGCGATCCACCTACAACGGCCAGAAGTGGGTGAATGCGGAAGGTGAAGATCGCTTCCGACGGGCTCTTTATACCTATCTGAAACGAACCACTCCGTATCCATCGATGACAACCTTCGACGGGGGCAGTGGTGAAGTCTGTCAGGTCCGCCGAATTCGCACAAATACGCCTCTTCAGGCCCTGGTCACGCTGAACGATCCCGTCTTTCTGGAAGCTGCCGGAGCACTCGCTGCGCGAATGGCAATGATCGATGGCGACGCAACGGCAAAGGCCGCTCATGGATTGCGACTGGCCCTGATTCGTCCTTTGCGAGATGGAGAAATTGCCCCTCTGATCAGACTCCAGGCTGATGTGGAAAAATCCTATGAAGCGTCAGTCGACCAGGCTCGAGCGATGATCAGTTCCACACGAGCCACAGTTCCTGCCGGGATGTCGGACGGCGAATTCGCCAGCTGGATTGTCGTGGCAAATACGATTTTGAATCTCGATGAATTTTTGACGAGGAACTAACGATGACGCCCGATATCCAACGTCTCACAACTCAAACACGACGACACTTACTGCAAACGGCCGGCTTGGGAATTGGCTCAATGGCTCTGCAGGCAATGCTGGCGAAAGACGGTGCCGCGAGCCCGGCGCAGAGTTCCACAAATCCGCTCAGCCCCAAAGAGCCGATGATTGCTCCCAGGGCAAAACGCGTCATCTATCTGCACATGGCCGGCTCACCGTCGCAGCTTGAACTGTTTGAGCACAAACCGGATCTTCAAAAACTGCACATGCAGGATTGTCCGGCATCGTTTCTGGAAGGCAAGCGTTTCGCCTTCATCAAAGGCGTCCCCAAAATTCTGGCCGGCCAGTTCTCATTCGCTCAGTATGGCGAAAGCGGACAATGGATCAGTGAGCTGCTGCCGCACTTCGCCTCCGTTGTCGACAAAGCCTGCGTCATTCGCACCGTTCAGACGGATCAGTTCAACCACGCGCCTTCGCAGCTGTTCATTCAAACGGGCACACCAAGACTGGGCAGTCCGTCACTGGGTTCGTGGATCAATTACGGACTTGGCAGCGTCAATGAAAACCTGCCCGGTTTTGTTGTCCTGCTGTCGGGCGGAAAGACGCCGGACGCGGGCAAATCGCTCTGGGGCTCCGGATTTCTTCCCTCGGTTTATCAGGGAGTCCAGTGTCGTACAACCGGTGATCCGGTCCTGTACCTGACAGATCCGAACGGAATGGATCGTGGCCTGCGCCGCCGCATGCTGGACACTCTTGCGGAAATGAATGCGTCCGAGTTTGAACGCAGCGGAGATTCGGAAACTCAGACTCGGATTTCCCAATACGAACTGGCCTACCGCATGCAGACGTCTGTCCCCGACGTCATGGACATTTCCAAAGAGCCGAAGCACATCCTCGAAATGTACGGAGCCCAGCCGGGCTTTGTGTCGCCCGCAGAAAGTGCAGACGATCCGCGAGTCCTTTACAAAGGCGATGATCCGACATTTCCGAACAACTGCCTTCTGGCTCGCCGACTGGTCGAAGCCGGCGTGCGATTTGTGCAGCTTTACGACTGGGGCTGGGACCACCACGGCTCATCACTGGGAGAAAGCCTGGACGAAACGCTGCCCATCAAATGCCAGCAGTCAGATCGCGCAATCGCCGCTCTGATTAAAGATCTCGACCAGCGCGGTTTGCTGGAAGAAACATTGATTGTCTGGGGCGGTGAATTTGGACGCACGCCGATGATGCAGAACAACGTCAACACGGAACTGAAGAAAGGATACATCGGACGCGATCATCATCCTTATGCCTTCACGATGTGGATGGCCGGCGGCGGAGTCAAAGGCGGACTGGCCTACGGACAAACCGACGAGTTCGGGTATTATCCGGTTGAATCACCGGTCACCATTCGTGACATCCAGTCGACCATTTTAAATGCCATGGGACTTGATCCTTATCGTTTCAACTACATGTATCAGGGCCTGAACAATCGCCTGATCGGCCCGACGGATGAAGGGAAAGTCCTGACCGAGATTCTGTCCTGAGCGTGAAAACGAATGGCGAAACAGGATCGCTGAGCCATTCGCCGGCGTCCGATTGGGAATTGTTTATGTCCAAAAACCGACCGTTCTCGCTGGCCTCACGCCTCGCCAGTTTTATCCACGCAGGCCGCGGTCTGAAGTTCGTTCTGCAGAATGAACACAACGCATGGATTCATGCGATTTTGACCGTCGTGGTCATCGTTCTTGCAATCGTCCTGAAAATCTCGGCCACGGAATGGTGCTTTTTGATTCTGGCGATGTCAGTCGTCTGGATCACCGAAACGCTCAACACCGCCATTGAACGTCTGACTGATTTGGTATCCCCCGAACATCATCCACTCGCCGGCAAAGTCAAAGACATCGCCGCCGGCGCAGTCCTCCTCGCCGCCATCGCCGCAGTGATCATCGGCGCCATCATCTTCATCCCGCACCTTTAGACGTTCATTCTTCCCAGCGGGGGAGAAGGTGCCCGACAGGGCGGATGAGCCAGGAAACCAAATCACATTGTTTTACTGAGTTTTCCCGCAGATTCAGGATCGCCACCGATTGAACGACGGCAGAGGCGTTGCCACAATCCTCCGGAAGTCGCAATCAGCATTCCTGTTGAAATGTCATGTCTCCACCAGGCCTCTGACGCTTCACTGCGACAACTTGAGTGAAGGATCTCGTCGTGCTGCCACATGAAACGGACAACGACACTGGACTGATGCCGCGCGGCGCAATCAATCCTTTTGCGCCGCCTGCCGAGTCGGAGTTATGGCCTGCCGGTTCAGAACTGCAACAATCCGATCCTTCGGCCGCTCCCACATGGGCACGGTTCAAGGTACTCGGCGTGCTGTGTCTTCTGTCTGGTGTTTTGTATCTCGACCGCATCTGCATTTCCGCCGCGCTGGATTCGATACAGCGCGACCTGAAGATCTCAAACACCCAGACAAGTTACGTCCTGATGGCGTTTACTCTGGCCTATGGACTGTTTGAAATTCCCACCGGACGCTGGGGCGATACGCTGGGAGCTCGCCGCGTTCTGACTCGCATCTCCTTATGGTGGTCAGCGTTTACAGCCCTGACCGGCGCCTGCACGGGACTCGGCATGCTGATCATCGTGCGATTTCTGTTTGGAGCCGGCGAAGCAGGCGCCTTTCCAAATGTGGCTCGCGTCATGTCACGATGGTTTCCTCCGCAGGAACGTGGAAGAGCTCAGGGAATTCTTCTGGCAGCCTCACTAATTGGCGGAGCCATGGCTCCCTTTCTTGCCGCTCGATTAATTCAGGAAATTGGCTGGCGATGGACGTTCGTTGCCTTCGGAAGCGTGGGCGGCGTCTGGGCGGCCGGATTTTATTTCTGGTTCCGTGACGATCCGGCCGAGCATCCTGCCGCGAATGCCGCCGAGGTGGCTCATATTGGCCGAGGTGCTTCCGCGTCGAATGTGCATTCGGCCATTCCCTGGAACCTGGTCCTGACGAATCCCAGCATCTGGTTTCTGAGCCTGATCATGGTGTGCGGTTCGTTCAACAGTTACATCTATTTTTCGTGGTTTCCGAAGTATCTGATTTCTGGCCGCGGCGTTGAGATGCTGGAAGCGGGAAAAATGTCGTCGACGGTTCTGGTGTTGTCCGCCGTGGGGACTCTGCTGGGTGGTTTTCTGCTCGATCGATTTGCAACGCACGGCGGGATCAGCCGAAGACGTATCCTTGGCGGAGTGTGTTTCTTTCTGGCCGCTGCCATGCTGAGCTGCAGCTTGATGTCGGCTAATCCATGGCTGGCCGCAATGTTTGCCGGACTGTCCTGCTTCGCAACTCAGGCGACTCAACCGCTGTGGTGGACCTGCTCCATCGGAATCAGCGGCAAGCATGTGGGTGCGCTGTTCGGCCTGATGAACTCGGTCGGTGTGTTCGGCGCGATGTCGTCGCAGTATCTGGTAGGTGCCCTGGCCGACTACTTTGGTGCTCAGGGATTTTCCGGGCGCGATCAATGGGACCCGATCTTCTACATCAACGTGGGAGTCCTTCTCACGGCCGGACTACTCTGGTCATTTTTTCTCTACCGCCCTGTGGAAGAAGTTGAAGCCGACTCAGTCGTCACTGCTTAGGAGCAGTCCCGAAATAAGTTCCGTTTATCACAACCCGAAGCGTCAGTTTTGAAGTTGCGCGCTTCGGGCCTGGGGTTGATCAAGAGTTCGAAAACAGTGGGAGAATCGAGAAGGAAATTCAGTACTGTTCCTTGAGTATGGCGTGGAAGAATTCCATGTTGGCACGACCGACGAGGCATTTCGCAAGAGGCAAGCGATGGCAATCATTGATGTTCACAGTCATTTCTGGCAGTTTCCTGAACATTTCAACGACGACTTTCGTCAGCAGGGGAAGCGGGCTAAGGCGGGCGTTGAGCTGGATTTGACGGTTCGCTTCGAGGACTATCAGCGAACCTCGGTACCCGATGTCAAAACCGTCGTCTTTGGCGGTAAGGCGCGACTGAGCGGGCTGTGGGTCGACGATCAATCGGTCAAAGATTATGTGGACCAGCATCCGGATCAGCTGATCGGATTTTTGTCGCTCGATCCCACTCAGGACGGCTGGGAAAAGGAAATGATCGAGGGCCATCGTGAGCTTGGGCTGCGCGGGATCAAGCTGATGCCGATGTATGCCGGCTTTCGACCGGATGAAGAATGGTTGGCCCCATTGTGGGAGTACGCTCAGGAGCATCGTCTGCCCGTGCTGCTGCATACGGGAACGACGTTTATTTCCCAGGCACCGCTCGAGTGTACTCTGCCGCGACATCTGGACCCGGTGGCAGCGCGGTATCCACAGCTGCGGATGATTCTGGCTCACCTTGGCCATCCCTATGAAGGCGAATGCATCGCCGTGATTCGCAAACATCCGCATGTTTATGCGGACCTGTCGGCGTTGCATTATCGTCCGTTTCAGTTGTACCACAGCCTCATGCTGGTTCAGGAATATGGAGTCTGGGACAAAGTTCTGTTCGGCACGGATTATCCGTTCACGACCGTCAGCGCCACCATCGACGGCCTGCGCGGCTTGAACTCCATGCTGGAAGGAACTTGTCTGCCGCGACTGAATGAAGCGGCCATCGAATGCCTGATCCATCGAGACTCACTGCCACTGCTGGGACTCAGCCCCGAAGTAATGTCGACGCCTGCGAACAGTTTGAAGCAATGACATGCATAAAACTTTACTCACGGGCTCGGAACCAGTTGCACACAATCGGAACATCAAGACTGCCTTAGCGTGAAGATTCCACGTTGATGGTATGCACTTTCGGTTCGAATCATCTAATGCGGCCAGCGTGATCGTTCAGTCATACCTTTTCAAAGAAAGTCGAAGTGATGAGCATTCTTTCAGGAAGTTCTGTGCGTTCTTTGGCCGTTCAGATGCTGACCAATTTTCTGGTTCTGGCTGGCCATTGCATTTCTGCGGCTTTTGCCGGAGACGTTGACACCGTCGAATATGAATGGAAGCCGGTCACGTTAAAAGCGGAATTCGCGCCGCGCGACGGAGCCGGTGCGTTGACCTTCAACGACCGCATGTGGTTCATCGGGGGCTGGAATCCCGGCGATAAGACTCATTTCCCACGCATCTGCAACAACGAAGTCTGGAGCTCGGCTGACGGAGCGAGCTGGACGCTGGAAAAGCCGAACACGTTTCTGGACAGTGGCTTTGATTCTCAAGCTGACTGGGAAGGCCGGCACACAGCTGGCTATGCGGTGCTTCACGACAAAATGTGGATCGTCGGTGGCGACGTGAATCAGCGGCATTATCACAGCGACGTCTGGAACTCGGCGGATGGCCGCCAATGGACGCTCGTCAACAAAGACCAGCCCGTGCCGTGGGGCCCGCGAGCGTTGCACTACACTGTCGCTCATCAGGGGAAATTGTGGGTCATCGGTGGTCAGACGGTTCCCGGACTTGCTCCCGAAGCTGAGCACATGTATCGCGACGTCTGGAATTCGGAAGACGGCCTTCACTGGAGCAAAGTGGAACTTCAGGAACCTGCATGGGCTCAGCGTGGAATGATTGGCGGAAGCGCTGTGTTCCAGGGCAGAATCTGGATCCTTGGCGGCGGCACCTATGAGACTCCTTCGCAGCCTGATCGAAAATTCTTCAATGACGTCTGGAGTTCCGAAAACGGTGCAGTGTGGAAGCAGCACACGGCGGCGGCACCATGGCATCCTCGCCAGTACCATGACGTCGCGGTGTTTGATGATCGCCTCTGGGTGCTGGAGGGCTATCACAAAGACGGTGGAAATCGTAAGGACGTCTGGTACTCGGAAGATGGCGAGCACTGGACTGAAATTCCCAACACGCCCTGGGCGGCGCGACATGCGGCCAGCGTGTTTGTGCATCAGAACAGTTTATGGATGGTCGCAGGCAACAACATGACGTCGGATGTGTGGAAGCTGCAGCGGAAACCAGCAGGAACAAAATGATTCCCTGACTCACCGGGAGTGTTGGCCTGATTCACGGACGTGTCATGGCGGCATTCCGCACAGGGAACCCGCTTCAACGACTCATTTTCCGCGAGAGGCGAACGTGAAAAAGCCCGGCAAGCATGGGGTCTTGCCGGGCTCCTGGAGGAGGTACTTGATGCTGACTCGAGCTGCTGGTGGCATCAGCGTTCGGTCAGCGTTTGACTGAACCGCTTCAGTCTCAGAAACCTGTCAGCGATACCGACTGAATTTTCCGCACAAATCGTGTGGTTAAAGACGAAGGAGTCGGTGCGGGCAGCATGTTCTTGCTGAAATGCGGCTGGTAGGCCACGAAATGATGAGGGTTAGAAGGGCCTGAGGACATGCCGTGTTGACCAGAAGGCCCACAACCATTATTACAACCGCGGTTGTGATAATTGCCCGGGACTGGCACGGGGGGAATCATGTCCGTGCGAGTCTGCCAGGTTGGAACCTTCATATAGCTGTAGCCCAGCTGTGTCGTGTCGTTTGGCTGATACACGGTCGGATAGTTTGCGATGAATCCGCCGCCCGGGCTGCCGTAAAAGGCCTGAGGATGATACGCACCGTACCAGGTACCGTCGTAGTTGACCGGGTAGTTGACTGGAGGTGCCCAGCCGGAATCCGGGTAGGCTTTTGTGGACATACTGCGAGTCAGTGGATTTCCATTACCATTGCCTCGACCGCCGCGATGGTGGCCGTTCTGACAATTGTCACACTGGCTCCAGTCGCTGGTTTCATAGCCGACATAGTTTCGGTTCTGACGATGTCCGACCTGTTCGATCTGACCAAAGGCAGAGCCTGCTGTGACAACCATGGCCACGGAGGCGAAGAAAGTTAACGGGAGGCGTTTCATAAATTCCTTCTCCAGAAATCCAGAGATCATGATGTGTTTCGATTGGCCGCAGTGAGTTTACCGCGACAGAAAATTTGCGATCGATGTCTGGACCTATTGATGAGTCAGCAGGTGCGAACATCTGATTCAATCAACGTGGCACGAAAGGACCGGTCATGATCTGCTGGGAAACATGAGCCGGTCGATCCATGTGTGACAGCCTCACTGCAGTCGCTAAGACACACGGCTGTCTCTGATTCGCCGGACTTACCAGCTCTGGCAGTTCAGACGCTGTGGCGAAGTCCTCGGGTTGTAGCTGCCGATGTGCGTAATTCGGCTGGCCGGCAGTCCTGAGCTGTAGTTATACGCGTGGTTTACATTCGGCGCGAGTGGAACCGACATTGGCATGCCGTAGCCCTGAGCGGCATACAGCTGCGTGTCACGCGGATCAATGTAAGACGGCTGATCAGCGTAAGTCATGTGGTATTTGCCAACCGGGGGCAGTCCCTGGCCGCAGTAGCCGGAAGGAATCATCCAGCCGAACAGACAGTCGCACAGAGTGTTGCGACGAGGACCGCAGTTTCCTGCACCTCGGCAATTCCCGTTACTGTCGCAGTAGCCATTGGCATCACAATAGCCATTGGCGTCGCAGTAGCCATTGCGACCACGGCGTCCGTTACCAAACCCGCGGCCGAAGCCACGTCCGCGTCCGCCGTCACATTCGTCGCACTGATTGCCCCGGCGACCACGACGACCGGACTGATCACCGCTGGAGAAGCAGGCATTGCAATCCGTCGCTGTATAGCCGCTTCCGTCGTAGCAACTTCCGGAATTGCACATCCCGGAATCGCACCTGCCGTAGCCGCCCATGCCGATCTGGCATGGATCACAGCTCTGGTAGGATGGAGCCGGGCAGCACTGCGTCGGGCAGGGCTGCGGGGTGTAGCAGGACCCGCCACAGGCAACACCGCAGGAAGCGGGGCTCAGGCAGCCGGTCTGGTGAATGCCAACGGCGCTCACCGGACGTGCGCCGCGGTCAGACATTCGCACAACGCCATCGTCAGCGATTGAGACCCCGGCCGACAGAATCATGCACAGCGCCACAGCATTTCTCAACAACTTCTTCAACGATATCATTTTTGTCCACCTGATATAGGCATAGGGAAGGACCAGTTTTTCGGAGGCAGCCGGAGTCCTTCCGACTGCCTGCAACGAAAACGATCAGCGAATCACTGGCGGCTTGAAAAGTGTCAGGGGGCTGATATGCGATTTGTATTTCACGTCCACCTGCGTTCCCTGCAGCTTCCAGTCTTCGCGAGACCAGACGCCGAAAGGCGACACCATCCAGCCACCGTTTACTTTGTAGTAGTACGGTGGGTACATGGCTTTGTATTGATGAGCGTACAGCATCTCATGAGGATGGAAGGCCGGATTTTCGATCGCGATGCCGCCCACCTGATGCGGAATCCCCGGGCGAGGCGCCGGATAAAGAGCAGCCCCGGTCTGAGGATACGATCCGCCCTGCTGTGGGCTCATCTGAGCATAGCCCGAGTAAACCGGACCGGACGGAGCAGAAGAATTTGAGGCGTTCCAATACTGGCCCTGTGAAACCATCTGAACAGGCCGTGGTGCCTGATAGGTCTGCCAGTTATTCGATGGATAAACGGGCAGCGGGTTCGACATTCCCGACTGGGTCGCACTGAAGTACTGAGGCCCGCTGGTCGTGTCCATGTTCGGCAGAACGGGCGGCATTTCAATCGGCACTGGCTGCAGTTCTGATTCTGCAGGCGCGACTGCGAGATCGAATGGAGCGGCATCGTCCGGCATTGAAGCCGTCTGACGAATCGCCACGGCCTGACGTTCAGCATCGCTCACGGCGGCATGCTCAACATTCGCAACGGCTGGCTTTTCTGCTGGTCGAGCCGACAACTTCGCTGACAGCTTTTTCGACAGTGTCGGATTGGTTGGTGCTGGACTACTCTGGGCGGCATTCACAACCGTTTTGCTCGATGGTTGACCGGATGCTTTTGCTCCGGTCTGTTTCTTGACGACGGTCTTTTTTGCGGTCGGCTTTCCGGTTGTTTTGGTCCGGAACTTGAACAGGCTCATCAGGCCTGTTGGTGCAGAATTCGTCCGCTTCTGCGCTGGCTGTTCGGCGATCGCGCTGCTCGCGCAAATGACGCCCAGCATCAGCGCTACTAAACCCTTCCGTAGCATTAGAGCCCCTCCATGGAATCCGCGGATCGTCCGGTGTTCCGCATCGGCGGCAGGTCCCAGCGAACCTGGCCCGGCCGGTTTTGTTCTGAAGATGAGTGAGAACAGCGTCCGGATTCAGCTTGACTCCGACTGCTCCCCGTCTTTCCCTTCTATCTGCCGTTTTCAACGAAGCCCAATCGCCGCGCCAAACATGATGACAGAAGTTCGTGACAGTCTTGTTGTTCGGCCGGTAACGATCATCCGGATGAGCGATTCACTGACAGTGACACCAGTCGAAGGGGCAGCAGAACAGGTGTGTGCGTTTGAGTCTCCTCAACCGGAAGTCGCTGCGGGATCGTCAATTTCTGCCCGGTTTGCCTATCATGCTTCCCTGACGAAATTCTTCGGCATGCATTACACTACGGCAATGAATCCGGGCATCTCAGATGCCTGCGGACGTGCGATCACCTGCGACATACGCCCACATGTTCGTCCGGGACTGGCTGTCAGTCGCAAAAATACTGAGTTTTGAACTGTTTCATGGCAAAGGATGGCCCTGGTGGCTCGACGGAAATCTTCAAATTCAAAAAGTCCCCTGTTTGACGAAAATGCTCTTCCGGACGCAAACGTGCAGTTTGTGCCGATCAGTGAAGAGACGCGAAGACGCTACCTGAATTACGCGATGTCGGTGATTACGTCGCGAGCATTGCCCGACGTCCGGGATGGCCTGAAGCCCGTGCAGCGGCGCATCCTGTATGTGATGTACGACCGTCTGCGGTTGACGTTTGATCAAAAGACCCGCAAGTGTGCGAAAATCTGCGGGGACACAACCGGCTCCTTCCATCCGCACGGTGACATCGCCGTGTACGAAGCGCTGGTCCGAATGGCTCAGGATTTCACGCTGCGATATCCGCTCGTTGTCGGCCAGGGAAATTTCGGCTCCATTATGGGGCTGCGAGCTGCCGCGTCACGCTATACCGAAGCCAAGGTTTCGCGTCTCGCTGAAAACCTGATGAACGAGTTGCGGTACCAGACCGTCGACATGCGCCCGACGTACGACGCCGTTGATGAAGAGCCGGTCGTGGTTCCGGCCAGATATCCGGCTCTGCTTGTGAATGGGTCCTCCGGAATTGCCGTGGGTATGGCGACAAACATGCCGCCGCATAACCTCGGCGAATGCATCAAAGCGGCCGTTCATCTGATTGAAAATCCAGATGCTTCGGTCGCCCAGCTGATGCGATACATCAAAGGTCCCGACTTTCCGCTGGGTGGCCGCATCATGACGGACCGCGGCGAACTCCGCGAAATGTATGAGACCGGTAAAGGTTCAATCAAAATTCGCGGCGAATGGAAGTTCGATCAGCAGGGCAAGAAGCCGGACACCAGCCGCATTATCGTTTACACCATTCCTTATGGTGCGACGACCGGTCCGCTAATGGCAGAGATTGGCGAACTCATCGCAGCCCGAAAACTGCCGCAGCTGGAATCCGTGAACGATGAGACCAACGAAGAGAATGGTCTGCGCATCGCGATTGAACTCAAGTCAGGTGCCGATGCCAACGCGGTGATGGCGTATCTGTTCAAGCATACGTGCCTGGAACAGAACTTCGGCTACAACGCGACCTGTCTGATTCCGGCCGAAGGCGGGCTGACGGTTCCGCGAGTGCTGCCCCTGAAGGACCTGCTGCAGCATTTTCTCAAATTCCGTTTCGAAACGGTGCGACGCCGCATTGAATACCAGCTGGCTCAGCTGCGAAAGCGAATTCACATCCTTGAAGGCTTTGCGATAGTCTTTGATGGACTTGATAAAGCGATCCGGATCATTCGCGCGAGTGATGGCAAAAAGGATGCGGCAAAACGGCTGATGGCCGAATTTCCGCTGGATGAGATTCAGACCGATGCCATCCTTGAACTGCAGCTTTATCGAATTTCAAAGCTGGAGATCAACGACATTCGAACAGAGCTGGCGGCTAAGAAAGCGGACGCGGCGGCGCTTGAGGCGATTCTGCAATCCAACACAAAGATGTGGAGTCTGATCACAACGGAACTTGAGCAGGTCGCCGCGGACTTCGGCGACAACCGACGCAGTGAACTGGGCTCGGCCGAAGAAATTGTGGAATTCGATCCGGCGGCTTACATCGTTCGCGAAAACACCAACGTCGTCGTGACGCGCGAAGGATGGATTAAACGTGTCGGCCAGATGAGCAGCGTGGCAAAAACTCGCGTCCGTGAGGGCGATTCCGTGCTGACAGTCGTGCCCGGCAGTACTCTGGATAATGTCGTGTTCTTTGGAAACGACGGGATTGCCTACACGTTGCCGATAGATCAGCTGCCGGTGTCATCGGGTTATGGCGAGCCGCTGGCGAAGCGAGCGAAGATGAGTGACGGGGCCAGCCTGATCGCCGCTTTGACTACGGACACTCGCTTTGTCGCTGGTCTGGATGAAATTGACGATGGTGTCGGACTGACTCTCTTGATTGCCACACGCAGCGGCAATGTAATGCGTCTGCCTTTCGAATTGTTTCGCACGCCGTCGACGAAAGCCGGCCGGAAGTTTTGTCGGCTTGCAAAGGCCGATCAGGTGGCCTACGTGGATTTGGTTCGCGAAGCCGAGACGATGATGATGGCGTCAAAGAAGGCGCGCATTCTGCATTTCCGAATCGACGAAGTGCCCGTGCTGGGCGGAGCAGGGAAGGGAGTCCGCGGACTAAAGCTGGAAGCGGGCGACGAGCTGCTGGGTGTGGCTCAGTTCTCGCGTCCCAGCGATGCCCTGCGTGTCAAAAACGATAATGACAGTGTGCTGAGTTTCGGTCAGACAAAATACCAGGTCACGTCACGTGGCGGACGAGGCGTGAAAACGAGTTCGCGGACAGGGTTTGTGGAACTCATTCAGCCGGACATTCAACTTGTCGACTGGAGCGAACTGGGCGGCGTCGGCGGCGAGTAGCCTGTCGGGATCACCCCAAGACCAAACGCCACTGGGATCATGATTTCGCGAATTTTTTTGAGAACCTCCCTGAGTCGCATTCTTTGCGACTCAAAGGAGGATCTGTTGAAGTGACGAAGACAGAGCCTGGGGTGCGCGACATAGAGCAATCTGTCGAACAGTGTGATAGGCAACATCCTGGTCACGAATCCGAAACCCATCAGCTGCAGCCATCATTTATACGGATCTACTGCAAAAAACACAGAGAGGCGAAAACTTTATCCAGGCTCGAAGTGCCAGTGAGTGAGCTGTCGCGAACAAAACGGACTCGATGGTGACTGTATCTCATTCTTGAACGAGTACCCGGCCTTCAACAAGTTGGTTCCGCGGCTCGCGACTGCGGCGTGTACGGTTTTGTAACCTCCGACTATAGTTTGGGCTTCTCGTCGGTCTCGGTCACTGTACGTTTTCGGGTTGTGACAAACCGGCTTGTGCAGCGGCGTGTGTCGGGTCCAGTCCGAGGGCAGCGCGATACCACGCGTGCGCCAGTTCCGTCCGGCCAAGTGCGGCTGCCGCTTCGCCGATGCGGTAACGCAGATCAGCATCTTCCGGGTGCTGCATCGCCTTATTCTGAAGTTCGTGCAATCGATCGTAGCGGGCACGATTGGCTTGCATGGTTTCAAGTTCGCGACGGGCATCAACATCGCGTCCGGTTCGGGCATAGGCCGAAGACAATTTGTAACGTGGGATAAAGTCGAGCGGATCGACTTGCGCCGCTTGTTCATACGCAGCGATCGCTTCCGACTGCTCGCCACCAGATTCATAGAAGTCGCCCAGGGCCAGACAGAGCACTGCGGGCGGTGCTGTCAGGGCGCGTGCTGCTGAGACGATCGGTGCCGCTTCTGCGCGACGATCGAGGGAATCCAGGCATTGCATCCGCACAGCCAGGGCTTCCGGTGATTGATCATCGGCAGTAAGGGCGGTTAACGCCGGGGCATACTCACGTTGTTCGACGAGTGACTGGGCCAATTCCAGGCGGATTTCAGCAGCCAATCCTGGTTGCGGTTTACGAGCCAGAGCTGCCCGATAGGCTTCAACCGCAGCGGGATAGTCCTGAAAATCTTTCCGCATCAGACCGATGAGTCGGTGCGGTCGAGGGTCATCCAGATCAAGTCGAGCCACAGTTTCCATGTGATGAATCGCGCGCGGGTTAATCCCCAGATCGTAATTGAGTGCTGCCAGAAGGCGATGGGCGTCGATGTTCTCCGGCTGCTGCTGGAGCACGTCGTTCAAGACTTGCTCGACCGCGTGGAACTGCCCAAGGTCGTAGTAGGCCTGGGCTGCAGCAATCACGGCCCGCGGCCTGAGCGCTACAGCACGTGCCGCGTCGCGCAATGGAACAAGAGCGGCCTCGGGAGACCCCGAGCGGATCAGAAACAAGCCCCGCAGAAATCGGGCTTCAACTGCGCGCTTGTCCCGCTTGAACGCCGTTGTCATCACTGCCTGCAACGTCTCAATATCGTGAGCCTGATAAGCCGTCCATCCCTGTTCCACGAGTGCATTGAGCTCAGGCCGGGCTGTGCATCCGCAGAGCAGCCACAGGCAGATCCCGCAGTACACGGATACATCGGGGAATCGCCACTTCGCGTGTTTCATGGTCGGACCGCCAGCAACTCGGAACGCCCTTCAATTGCGAGCCATTCGACCTCCAGCGAGGGGACCGCAAAGCGTTGTTCGGCACCCGACGGCCAGTGGACGACCAGCCAGTCCGCCGTTGCTCCTGTCGGGAGCCCCCAATGCAACGTTCTTGTTGACTGCGAGAGATAGCTGCCCCCACTGGTCACCTGGCGGACGCGAACACCGATGGACGTTTTAAGAGTCGCTTGCGCACCGATCGCGTCTCGGGGCGACTGCCGCGCCACTAGCGCCAATTGCAGCCACCGCCCCTGTCGAGGGGAAACATTCTCAAGCACGGCGGCCGATTCGTTCGTCGGCGTCGAGATCAGGTCGAGATCTCCGTCACGATCGAGATCCCCCGACGCTAGTCCGCGACCAATGTGGCCCTCATCAAAATACGCGCCTGTTCCAGCGGTCGCATTCACCAGTCGGCGACCGGCTTGATTGGCGAGCAGTAACGGACGCTGCCGCACGGGTGCATTGGCGGGAACCATATGCACGTGTCCGTTCGAGACCGCGAGATCTTCGTCACCATCGAGATCCCAGTCGCCGAAAACCGTGCCGAAGCCGACGTAGTTCGCTCCCAACGCACCGATTCCGGTGGCCTGGCTGACATGCTGGAAGAGTCCTTCACCCAGGTTGCGATAGAGCGCAAAAAGTTCGCGTTCGTAGTTGGCGACCCAGAGATCAGGGCGACCATCGAGATCGAAGTCGCCCAAGCTGACTCCCATGCTGCCATCCGGCGTGCCGACATCGCTGAGCGCGGTTCCACTGAACATTCCAGCTTCGATCAACGTGCCGCCGGGTTGTGCCCGGTAAAAGAAATTCGGAACGGTATCGTTCGCGACGTAGGCATCGAGCCTATCGTTTCCATCGAGATCGGCGATCAACACGCCGAGACCCTTGCCGTCGTCGCGCAAGCCGAGTTCTTTCCGCCCCGTGCGAAAGGTCCCGTCGCCATTCCCCAGAAAGACCTCATCCGGCAGAGGACTGAACTGGCGCGGGGGACAGACATCACGCTCACCCTTCACGTTTGGGCAGAACGGGTGATTGGTCGACGACCAGTCTACATAATGGGCGACATACAGATCGAGAACGCCGTCGTGATTGAGGTCGCCCCAGGCAGCCGACGAACTCCACAGAGTGTCGGCCTTCAAGCCTGTAGCACTGACCGCGTCCTGCCACGTTCCATCGCCCTGATTCTTCCAACATTGCAACCCGTGGTAGCCCGTGATGACGAGATCAGGGAAGCCGTCGTCATCTATATCAGCAATGGCCACACCATGCGTATAAGTCGTCGTGCAAACCAAGCCAGCGGGCGCGGTCACGTCCTTCGCGGTCCAGTCCGTTCCGCCGCGCAAGATTCGCGTTGGCACCGGGAGCAAGACAAGTTCGGCGGAGATTTCTCCTCCGCCCGGGAAGACAGCATCGAGCCAGCCGTCGCGGTCAAAGTCCAACAGTCCGACACCGCCACCAAGGGATTCGAGAATTGCCCGATGTCCGGCACCTTCCCCATTTCGGTAACTCGGGATGCCATCGGCAAACCAGCGTGAAGCTACGCTGTCAAAATGGAACGGGCTCTGCATGGCGGTTTGGTCTGCCTGAATGTGAACTGTTTGTCCCCGGCCAGTTGGGGATGCTGCACCGTTAACCGGCAGTTCGGGCATTTCGCGTGTGCAGCCAAGCAGGAGTCCTATCGCCATCAGAAAGCGGAACGTCAGTACAATCCAATCAAAATGAGGCGTCCTATGCGTGGCAAGTGACAAAAGAATTTCCGTCGATGTTTGGGGGGATTTGCCTAATTAAGAAATTATTCTCAGAAGTGGTCATGGCGAGCTTGAGTGATCGGACGATGCAACTGTATACTCAACGGTTGATGCATTCGTCTACTTCACTTATAAAGTTCGCAAGTATCTCCGCGGACGATCGCTTCGATTGCCCAATTTTTCTCATTTTTAATGCCTTTTTCGGCCATTGTCGGCCGAGATTTCTGTCCGTTAAGCTTCATTATTTCTCACGGAGTTGATTATGGTCAAGGTTCGTTTTCAAAAGTGGGCCAAGTGCGGCTTCACGCTCATTGAGTTGCTGGTGGTCATTGCGATCATCGCGATTCTCATCGCGCTGTTGCTGCCAGCCGTCCAACAGGCCCGAGAAGCCGCGCGCCGCACTCAGTGCAAGAACAATCTGAAACAGTACGGTCTTGCGCTTCACAACTACCACGACACTTTCGGCCGGTTTGCTATCGGCGGAAACAATTGGGTCGGGAATCGGCTCGGTTGGCAAGCGAGGATTTTGCCTTATGTCGAACAGGCGCCGTTGTACAGTGCCATCAACTTCAATGGCGTGAATAGCCACGACCAGACGATCAGCGGCAGGCTGTTGAGCCAGACCCGACTGCCGTACCTCAACTGTCCGTCGGATCCAATCGGCAGCGGGACGATGCCCAGCGATCGCGTGCAATCGAACTATACCGGGAGCCTCGGGAACACAGTGGTCACCTCGGCAAATGCTGCCTGCGATGTCCTCAGCAACACCTTTGCCGCGCCGGGGACTGCCGGTCACGGCGGCGGGCTGCAATCGAATAACGTGGATGGAATCTTCTCCCGGGCGGGCTTCGGAGCCACGATCGCTGATATCACAGACGGTACCAGCAATGTTTTGCTCGTCGGCGAGATTCTGCCTGAAGGCAACGACCATGAAGGGGGCGGCTGGCCACACGACAACAATATGTCGAATGCACACGCAACGACGCTCGTCACACCAAACGACTTCACGACCTGCCCGAATATTCCTGGTGGAGCTGGCAAGCCCCCGGCGACACCCGATTGCTCGGCGCGGAACAATTGGACTTACTCATGGGGCTTCCGCTCCCGGCATGTCGGTGGCTGCCAAATTCTCCTCTGCGATGGGAGCGTGCGGTTTATCAGTGGTAATATCAGCGCACAAACTTGGCGAAACCTCGGCGGTAAGTCGGACGGTCGAGTTTTGGGCGAGTTCTAACCGCGGGATGGTTTAAAGCCAAGGTAGATGACCAGCGACGGGGGGACAATTATTCCCCCGTCGCTTTACGTTACCCATTGCAATATTTTTCAGTTTTCCCCAATCGCATGGTTTTCTAGTGAGTGGAGTCGATTTCGTATGGCAGGCACAGGGATTTCTCCCCAGTGGAAGTGGGTGGTCGGATTGTTGTTGTTGACTGCGGTTGGTTGCGGTACTGCTGGGCCGCCGCCACGTAAGCTCGCGCCGACGAAAGGGGTGGTGAAATACAATGGCCAGCCAATCGCGGGAGCAACGGTGCTGTTTTCTCCGTCGGACGGCTCCCCGGGGAACGGAATGACTGACGATGCCGGTAACTTCGTGATTACCACTGGCGGCCGTCCCGGGGCGGAACTCGGAAAATGCAAAGTGATGGTTTCAAAGCCCGCCAGCGGTTCGGGAGTGAGTCCGGACATGACTCCGAAAGACATGGAGCAAATGATTAAATCGGGAAAATCGCTTACACCGGCGAAAGACCCCATCCCGTCACGTTACGCCACCGAAAAGTCGTCACCGCTTGAAGCCGATATTTCCCCTGTTGGCGAATCGAACGTTTTCGAGTTTAATCTCGTTGATTGAAGGACCGGGCAAGGCGGTATCAGTGACACATGAGCGCCCTGCGAGCGGTTCCCGCTCCGGGGTCTCGGCACTTATTGCCCGTCAAGAATGCGCGCCTGTGTTGCCAGCAACGCCTGCGCATCGACGTGGGCTGGATTTAACAAGAGGACCGATCGGGCCCACGCCATGGCTTGGTCTGGAGTGTCATAGCGTCGATAGAGCTCAGCGATCTCCCAGCGAATCTCGATGTCACGTGGGGCCTTTTCTGCCGAGTCCTCCAATTTCCGCAGTCGTTCCAAATCGACCAGGGCCTGCACAGTGTAGTCCAAATGAAGTTGGGCAGCGGCACGTTTACCGGCTGCAGCGAGCATCGTCCCCAAAGCCTGTCGGGCAGATACAGTTGCCGGTTGCAATGCAACTGACTGCTCCAGTGACCGAATGGCATCTTTCGTTGCGCCGCGATCGAATTGTGCACGCCCAAGCTCTTCCCATGCCTCTGCACGTTCTGGTCTGCGATGAGTGACATCGGTGAGCAATCGTTCAGCAGTGGTTCCATCACCCAGTCGCCGGGCAGATCGCGCCCATCCCAGTCGTGCCCGGTCCGCGTCAGGAAAGCCCCGAGCCTCGGCCGCTCGTTGAAAGTAAGGTTGTGCAACCTCAGGTCGCTGCAGTTCCAGCAGAGATTCCGCTAGCGCCATCGCGACATCAGCCCGCTCTGGTGCCAATTTCAATGCCTGCTGAAAGGCCGTCTCCGCTGCAGCAAACTGCTTGACTGAGGCATGCGCTTGTCCGCGCAGATAATACGCCTGATGTGCCCCAGGTTCGTCCTTCAGCCACGCATCGATCAGTTGAAATGCTTCACCCGGACGTGCCGTCAACAGAAACCCGGCAACATAGGCCGCGCAGGTTTCACTAACGGGAATGTCCTGGGATATGAGCAGATCGCCGAGGTGTGGTTCTGCAATCTCCATCTGTCCCGATAGCGCAAACGCCAGCCACTCCTCGCGCTCGATGCGCTGCCGCGATACCCCCGCAGTATTCGCCAGCAGGAGTTGTGCATGCACATTGTCAAATTGTCCGAGCTGGCGGTAAGCACGATTCCGGGCGATTGCAACGGTTCCTCGATCCGTCCCGCAGCGCTCTGCCCAATTGAGCCAGCCGAGTGCAGCAGCGGCATCTCGCTGCTTGATTGCTCGGGTCGCGAACCAGCAGGGAGCCTGAGATCCTGGAACCCCGACGGTGAGCAGGAGCGTCATCCCGGCGAGCGCCCACCGCCATCGTCGCGAACCCAGCGTGCGAGCAACCGGGCGTGCAGACGATTTGGACTGAGGTTTGTGGCGGTCTGTTTTTCGTGGCATGAAGACGACCGAAGTCCGTAGAACGAAGTACAGAGAGCACAGTGTGTCCTCACATCGACATACGTTGGGCCATGGTAGGTAACGAACAACGAGAGTGCCAACGATTTCGCGGTCAGAACTCAAAACAGATCGGGAACCAAAACCTGACTGGCGCCTGTTGATGGCGGTGGAAAGCGATGGCGGAGGTCGGGTAGAAAGGCATAAAAAGGGGTGTAATCCCTGTGAGGCTTGGAATCATGGGGCTGTATTGAGATGTTCGAGGATGTTTTTTCCGTAAGGTCTCAATTTGCTTGGATAGGCGGTTGCCAGACACGCGAGGTAGGTTGCCGACCAACTCTTGCTCAGCAGGATCGTACGGAGCGTCAGAATCATCTTTGCTCCGTCGTGACTCCAGCGCATGCCCGAGTTCTTCAGCCGTTGCGTGAACACCGTTTTGCAGGCCGCTTCCGTCACGCCACTGCTAAGTGGAATATGCAGAGATTTGTATTCGCTGTAACGCATGAACTTCGTGCGTGACTGCAGATACCCATACGCCGTCCAGTACGTCGCCTCATTCTTTTTGGACAACGGACGCTTCTTTCGCTGACGCGCATGAAAGTGACTGGCCGCTGAATGCAAAACACGACTGGCTCCGCTCGGCTTCTTCAACGCCTTGAGCATTCGCTTCGCCCAACCGTGAGCCGCCTTCGTGCCTTTGCCAAACAGCACATCCGCCATCGTCCAGATCCGTTCCGACACGTGATAGAAATCGGCCACACGAATCCACTCCAGACGCTCGCCGGTCCGAGGGTGAACCATGCGACGAAGCACTCTTTTACGCCAGATAGACCGTAATCAAACGCTTGCCGCGACGATCATAGATGCTCACAGTCGCTGCTGTGGCGACTCTGAACGCGCAGTGCTTGTACTCGCGAAGCGTAATGCCATCGCGGCCCACAGCGATCACCGGCTTGCGAGAACCACTGCTTTCGTAAGCCTGTTGCAACGCCTTGAGTAACACATCCACCTGATATTCCTGTCGAAACTCTTCCATCGATTCACTGAGTTGCTCGACGCACTGCCGCAGCCGCTTCACTCCCATCGTGACGCCGCACTCATCACGCAGCAGATCAATCATGGCAGCCTGATTGGATCCGGCGGTGGCCATCTGGCGACCGATCCAGTCGACCAGTAACGGGGTGGCCGAATGATTCAGCCCCAGCAGCATTTCCAGCGGAAAAATCGATCCGTCGCCTGCCTCCCAGCTGCGATATCCACGTCGGTGCAGGACGATGTTACCAAACCGCGATGCCACGTTTCGGTTGGCCGTTTTCTGATTGCGTCGCCGGTATCCACCAATTTCAAACGACAGATTCATCGGCAGCAAGTGCGGCACATCGGGCTCGCACGCATTGAGCACCACTTCGAGCAAGTGGCGACCCAGTTCCCGCACGAGCTTCAGCAGAGCAACTTCAAACAGCATCAACGCGAGCGGGGACAGCGGTTGCGTGAAGAAGCTGGCGAGCGCGTCGATGAGCGGCTGTCTGACTCGCTTGAGTACGCTATCGACAAGTCGTTCGGCTTCGAGGAAACATTGTTTCTCTGTTGCCTGATTGAGTCCCCAGCCATTAAGATCATGCATTGCGGCGTCCTTGCCATGCGAGTTGTTAGTTTTGCAAAACCATTCTCGCAAAGGACGCCGCTTTTTCCGACACCAATCCGCCTTACAATCAATTCAAAAGAATATCAGACCAAATTTACCGACGAAGTAAGGCCTCACAGAGATTACACCCATAAAAAGAGGTTCGCGAACAAAGTCTCGAACCTCTTCTGGTGCTTCAGAATCGAATCAAAAGCCGTCTGGCGTCCTGAACGGCAATCATTCGACAATTGTTGCTCCGTCGATCAAAGAGGACTTCGACCGGACGCAGCGATTGCACATTTTTAAACACCAATGACTTCAAACACTGACACTGCCGGCCTGCTCAGGATCTTACAGCGCCGCTGTGACTGTGGTCGACCCTTCATTTCGCCTTGGTTTCGACCGATCTGCCTGTCAAATTTTATCTCGTCCTCGCGTCGCCAATGGAAACGCAATCCATCCGATAAAATTGTGCGTGAGGCAGACTAATTCAGAGTCGTCTGGCCTGGCTTCCAGTTGCATGGGCACAGCTTGTCGGTCTGCAGTGCGTCGAGAACTCGCAGCACTTCGTCGACATTTCGTCCAACACCAAGATCGTGAACAGCCAGCCAGCGCAGAACGCCGGTCGGATCGATCAAATACACACCGCGATAGGCAATGCCCTTGCCGCAGTCGAGCACGTCGTAGGCAGATGACAGCTCATGATTGGTGTCGCCAATCATCAGATGCCTCAGCTGGCCCAGTTCTTTGTGGGAGTCGCACCAGCCTTTGTGAGAAAACACGCTGTCAGTGCTGGCGGTCAGCACAACAGTACTTCGATCGCCAAACTCACCCAGGGCTTTGTCGAAGGCGATGATTTCCGTCGGGCAGACGAAGGTGAAGTCGAGCGGGTAAAAATACAGGCACACCCATTTGCCTGCAAAGTCGGACAGTTTCAGATCCTGAAACTGCTTGTCGGTGTTGTCCTTCGTTCGATCATATGCCTGCAGAGAAAGGTCCAGACCCGGTGCAGGTTGCCCAATGCGTACGCCCATGTTAAATCCTCAGTCGATTTCGATTGCAGAAAATGCAGTCCGGGCCATATCTCGGCTCAGACGAAAACTTTGTCGCGGAACAGCGGCACAGTATAGACCTGCGCCAAAGTGATTCAAGCGGCCACCACGTTCAACCTGGGGTGCGCGACAAATGGCAATCTGTTCAAAAACGTTTTTAGATGACATTCGGGATTCTCCAGGTTTTTGGTTTTGCTCCCGCCCCATGCCAGCTTGTCTGGCACGAGCGAACGTTTTGTGATTAAACGAAACGGGGCTCAGGTGGTTTCCCAACTGAGCCCCGGAGATCATGTTGCCTGAATGAGCCACGATTACTTCATAGCAGCCCGAGCCTCTTTTTCCTTGCGGCGACGTTCCAGGATTTCGCCCTGCAGACCGCGAGGTACCTGACGGTATGCCAGGAATTCCATGCTGAACGTGCCCTTGCCCTGAGTCATCGAGCGAAGTTCGTTTGCGTAGTCGAACATGCTGGACAGTGGCGATTCTGCGTTGATTACGCAGACGCCACCGTTCACTTCGGAACCGGTGACCAAACCTCGCTTGCTGGAAAGGTGACCTGTCACCTGGCCCTGATATTCGTCAGGAACTTCCACTTCCAGCTTCATGATTGGTTCCTGCAGGGTCATGTCCGCTTTACGCAGACTTTCTCGCATACAACCGATACCTGCGATCTTGAACGCCATTTCCGAGGAGTCCACGTCGTGGTAGCTTCCGTCCTGCAGACGCATGCGGACACCTACAACTTCGTACTCACCCAGTGGCCCCTTGACCAGACTTTCCTGAAAGCCGGCATCAACTGGAGCAATGAATTCGCGGGGAATTCGACCGCCAGAAACTTCGTCAACAAACTCGTAAGCGGTTTCGTGGTTATCCGGCAACGGCTCGAGAACACCGACGATGTGAGCGAACTGACCAGAACCACCCGACTGCTTCTTGTGCTTGTAGTTGAATTCGACGCTCTTGGTCGGGCACTCTCGATACGCCACACGTGGCTCACCGACAGTACACTCGCACTTGTATTCGCGGCGGATTCGTTCAACGTAAATTTCGAGGTGAAGCTGCCCCATCCCGGCGATCAGAGTCTGCCCGGTTTCTTCGTCAGTCATTACGCGGAACGTTGGGTCTTCGCGACGGTATCGTTCCAGTGCCTTGCTAAGCTTATCCGCGTCGTCTCGTTTCTTCGGCTCGATCGACAGTCGGATCACAGCGTTGGCCACGAAAATATTTTCCAGTGACAGCGGCACGCCTTCGGAGGTAAACGTATCACCCGAGGCGCAGTCCACACCCACGATCGCGATGATGTCGCCGGCTTCGCCGAAATCGATATCTTCGCGGTCGTTCGCATGCATGCGAACCAGGCGACCGAAGCGAACGCCGCGGCCGGTACGAGCATTGACGTAGGTCTGACCTTTGACGATTTTGCCCTGATAAACACGCGTGTAAGTCAACTGGCCGAAGCTTTCGACAACAGTCTTGAACGCCATCGCGACAACTGGATCGTCATTGGAGTCAGTCAGCAGCACCTTTGGATGGTGGCCGGTTTCATCAATCGGCTTACTGTTGTCGTTGGCAAACTTATCTCGTTCCGTTGGAGCGGGCAAATATCGCACAACGGCATCCAGGGCTTCCTGAACACCCTTATCTTTGACAGCCGTTCCCATCAAAACGGGAACGATCTGCTGAGCCAGCGTCGCACGCTTGATGATTGCACGAATCTGTTCGATGCTCACTTCTGCTTCTTCCAGAAGGGCACTCATCAGATCGTCGTCGTGCAGGGACAATTCTTCCAGCATTTCGCGGCGTGCAGATTCAGCGGCCTCCTGATATTCCTCCGGAATCGGCTTGCGAATGACGTCGTCGCCCTTTTCGCCTTCGAAGTAAACAGCTTCCATACGGATCAGGTCGATCACGCCCTTAAACGCTGATTCCAGGCCCATCGGGATCTGAAGTGGAACAGCGTTACACTTCAACTTGTCCTTCATGGCCGCCATAACCTTGACCGGGTTGGCGCCGATGCGGTCCATCTTGTTGATGAAGGCAATGCGAGGTACGCCGTAACGACGCATCTGGCGGTCTACGGTGAGCGACTGGCTTTGAACGCCACCCACGGCACACAGAACCAGAATGGCTCCATCGAGAACTCGCAGAGAACGTTCCACTTCAACAGTGAAGTCCACGTGTCCCGGAGTGTCGATAATGTTAATTGGGTGCATATTGCCCAATTCTTCATCTTTCCATTCCACGCGAGTTGCGGCCGACGTAATCGTGATCCCGCGTTCGCGTTCCAGGTCCATGTGGTCCATCGTCGCGCCGCCGTCGCCACCTTTGACTTCGCGGATTTTGTGAATTCGACCTGCGTAGTACAGGATTCGCTCGGTCAAGGTCGTCTTCCCCGAGTCGATGTGGGCCGAAATCCCGATGTTGCGAAGCAGGGTAATGTCAGTCATCGAAGAACGATCCTCAGTCTGGAAAATTGGTACTAAATTCGCGGCTGCGCCGCACAAATCATGGAGAGGAAAATGGATGTGAAGGTTCAGCGAACCTTCCAACAGGCCACTATTCCCAGATGCTCCGTGTTCGCATCCCATGCAAGGCACGGGGTTCGGCCTGTACGGAAGCAGCGACGAGAAACGCCGGACCTGCTTGCAACCGCAGGACCGGGTGTCAAAACCCCGTCAACTGCTGCCAGGTCAACATTTCGCACTGCCGCAAACCGTGACCGGGTTACCGGCAGGATACGAACTGAGCTTACATCGACAACAAAGAGAGACTCTGTGGTAGTCTCTATTACCTTGTCATCCGCGCGCACACATCTACATCATCTCGATTTTTCGAGATCGCCCATGGTATCGACGAAAATTGCGTTTCGAAAGAGGAAGACCATCGAATTCACGCAAGTCCATTGGCTTTCCCGTCGCCAGAAATCGCGGCGAGCTCGAAAATCGTTGTAAATTCGAATGTTTATCCCAGACGTGAGGCGGACTGGCTCACGTTTCCTGACCGCATGTCTGTTTCGGTTGTTCTTTGACGGTTGTTTTGGCTGTGTGGGGAATGTTTACGAGGGGCATCATTCACGACCAGAACTGTCTGAACCCTGGAACTCACGTCGACGATTGCTGATTTGTGTCCTAAGATCCTGTTAAGAGTTGCTCTGCACGTTCCTGCGCGCTGGTGCGGGCGAATGGCAATTCTGTTCCCAAAAAATGTGTGACGAGAAGTCCTCCATGGGCATTGAGAACCGAGAGTATCTTCGCGACGAATTCGAAGGCGGCCCCGGCGGACTACGCTTGGGTGGAGCGTCCATGCTCGTGCGAATCATCGCCGTGACGGTCGCCGTGTTTGTCCTGCAAATTATTTTCACTCGTGCCGGCGACGGTTCGTCTGTCACGGACTGGCTGAGCCTGAATTCCACGGACCTGTTTCAACGTGGACAAATCTGGCGTTTGCTGACGTACGCTTTTTGCCATGACCCGGCGAATCTGTTCCATCTGCTGTTCAATATGATGGCTCTGTATTCCATCGGCAGCATGTTGCTGAATCTTCTCGGGTCCCGAGAATTCCTGTGGTTCTATCTCGTGTCCGCGGTGTTCTCCGGCATCTGCTCCGTCGCGTTTTATTCGATCATGCAGATTCCCGTTTCTGTTGTGGGCGCTTCCGGAGCCGTAAACGCCGTGTTCTGCGCCGTTGCGATGCACTACCCGCGCCAGCGTTTACTGCTGATGGGCGTGATTCCCATTGAGATGCGATGGCTGCTGGCCGCGTTCGTCGCGTTCGATGCAATGCCGATCCTGACGAATGGATTTGGCGACGCTAAAGTGGCTCATGCCGCGCATCTGGGCGGGTTGCTATTTGGATTTCTCTATGTCCGCTGGCACATGCAGCTCACCCGCTGGTGGGATCAGTTCGCCGGACGCCTGGCAATGAAACGTCGCAATCGCGGCAAGCTGAAAATCTTTGCTCCGCCTTCGCACACCGATGTCGATCTGGATGCTCAGATGGATCCCATTCTGGAAAAAATCAGCCGCGAAGGGGAAGCCAGTCTGACGTCACGAGAACGCAATATCCTGATTCAGGCTAGTCGGAAGCTCAAAAAAGACCGCAGCTGATCGGCCGACATTTACTGTTCTGGTCGCTGCCCCGCTTTAATCGCAATCCCGTTCAATTATTCA
>Ga0209702_10001185_pt1 | contig 51462 bp, 50 predicted proteins | sample FRY01_FD_187210 | JGI IMG/M metagenome (GOLD analysis project Ga0209702, IMG submission 187210) | Freshwater microbial communities from Lake Fryxell liftoff mats and glacier meltwater in Antarctica - FRY-01 (SPAdes) (version 2) | ecosystem: Environmental > Aquatic > Freshwater > Ice > Glacier... | reverse complement strand
CAGCGCTACCTCAAACCCAAAGGGATGTAGAACTTAGGCTTCCTCTTCGACCCACAGGTCGTCATCCGCGCGCAGTGTTTGCCAGGCGGCGTATCCAATGACTGCCACGGCAATGGTTCCAATGGCCATGAGAACGTAAACGAAGGGGTTGCTGGATTTTTTCACGGGTGCCTTTGCTACCTGTGACCAAGGAAGCTTGGCCAATGTGGGCTGAATGGAGTCACGATAGGTGTCATAGGCCCGGGGAAGCACTTCTTTCCGCGCGAGATCGGCCCCGCTGTTCGAGGCCTGGCGAGCGACTTTCCTAGCATGGGAGAGTACGTCACGTTGTTCCTCCCACAGGTCCTGCGCTTCACGGGCAAGACGGGCGAGTTCTTTGCGAGTTGAGCGGTCAAGTTCCACGGTGTCCTCCTTTGACAATGCCTATTCTCCCAGAAGTACCGAAGAAATTCCTGGGCTTTGTCTGACTGGGCTCACCACAGGGGTGTCCCCTGGCAGAATAGAGACATGACTCTACATACTCACACAGCCACCTTGCACACGAACCACGGGGATATCGTCGTTGGCCTTTACGGCAACCACGCGCCTAAAACTGTCGACAACTTTGTCGGCCTCGCCACGGGCGAGCGCGAGTGGGTAAACCCCACCACAGGAGCAGCCGGCGAAGGGCCGCTGTATTCCGACGTAATTTTTCACCGTATTATTCCGGGATTCATGATTCAAGGCGGCGACCCTGCTGGGACAGGTATGGGGGGACCCGGCTACCAGTTCAACGACGAGATTAACCCGGAGCTGGACTTCACCAAGCCCTTTATGTTGGCGATGGCAAACGCTGGGAAGCGCGGTGGCCAGGGAACCAATGGAAGCCAGTTCTTCATCACTACGGGTGCAACCACATGGCTTCAGGGCGCTCACACGATTTTTGGTGTCGTTCTGGATGAAGCCTCTGAAGCAGTCGTGCGCGCCATAGAGGGCGTTCCCACTGATGGCGGCGACAAGCCGCACGACGCCGTAGTGCTCACCAGTGTGAGTGTGACCGCCACCTCGTGAGCCAAGGTTCCCCCACGAGTAGTGACACGTGTTATCGCCATCCCCAGAGGGAGAGCTTTGCGCTGTGTCAACGGTGTGGCAGAACCATCTGCGGGGAGTGTCAAATTCCTGCCGCGGTCGGGGCCCAGTGCCCCGACTGCGTGGCAGCCGCAGCACCTCGTGCTGCCTCACTAACCAAGCGTCGCGTAGGCAACTATCGTCCTGTTGCGACCTATGCGCTGCTGATAGTGATTGCTGCGGTGTATGCAGCCCAACGCCTCAGCGGCGGAGCGGTAACGGAGTGGCTTTTGTATTGGCCGCCGTTGACGATGATCGAGCCGTGGCGGATGCTGACTGCGGTTTTTGTTCACTCGACCAGCTCGTTTTTTCACATTCTCTTTAACGGTTTCTCGCTCTACGTGCTCGGCACTCTGGTGGAGCGCCTTATTGGCCCAGCGCGCTTCGTCACCCTCTTTCTGCTGGCAGGGTTTGGCGGCTCGGTTGCGGTGTTGTGGTTAGCACCTGCGGTCGCGGTGGTGGGAGCGTCCGGGGCTATTTTTGGATTGTTTGGAGCACTTTTTGTGATCCAACGTTCCTTCGGTGGCGCAAACGTTCAACTGTTGATTGTTCTGGCGCTCAACCTTGTAATGGGCTTCATCGTTCCGGGTATCTCGTGGCAAGCCCACATTGGTGGCCTTGTCGTGGGGTCTTTGGTGGCATGGGTGATGGTTGCCACCCGTCAACCCGATCAGCGGGCGCGACAGGTTGGACTTCTCATCGCTGTTGGCGGATCGCTGATTGCACTCACCGCGGCCCGCTTGCTGGGCTAGGAAAAGTTATCCACAGGTTTTCCCCAGTGGGGAGAATTACACCGGTGTAGTGAAGAGTATTGCTACTTCCACCTGGTGGTCATCAGGAAGCCCACAAACATGATGCCAAATCCCACGGCTATGTTCCACGAGCCAATTGCGGCAACGGGAAGCTGTGAGCTGGATACGTAATACGTCAAAATCCAAGCGAGACCCAACAGCATGAGCCCAAACATGACCGGCTTGAACCAGGCAGGGTTGTCATTGCCCTGAGGAAGAGCCGTTGTTGCGGTGCCGGGATCCTTAGGTCTTTTTGACATGGCCTAAGTCTAACCTGCAGAGCGGGCTAACCCCTTTCGAAGCTCTGTGACGGGATTGGTAAGCTCAAGTTCAGGCATGACGTGAAACGGCAGGGTTATGACACACATTTTGGTTGTCGATAATTACGACAGCTTTGTTTACACCTTGAACGGATACCTCCATCAATTGGGGGCCACCACTGATGTCATACGAAACGACGACGTGAACGAATCAGACATCGCTGAGCTTGTTGGTCGCTATGACGGAATATTGGTCTCACCCGGGCCCGGAACGCCAGAAGACGCGGGAATTTCCGTTGCCATAGTCAAGGAAGCCCTAACGCGTGATATTCCTTTGCTCGGGGTCTGTCTAGGCCACCAAGCAATCGCTGAGGCGCTGGGAGCAACCGTCGCTCATGCAGAAGAGCTGATGCATGGAAAAGCTTCCAGCGTTCGACACGATGGGAGCACCCTCTTTCACGGTGTCCCGGAAGAATTCCAAGCCACCCGGTATCACAGCCTCGCTGTCGTGGACGGGACCGTGCCGGATGAATTAGTCGTGACCGCCCGGACCACCGGGGGCGTCATTATGGGCCTTAATCACCGCACTGCTCCGCTCTATGGAGTGCAATTCCACCCTGAGTCAGTCCTGACCGAAGGGGGATACACGATGATTGCAAATTGGCTTGAAGTGACGGGTCTGCAGGGTGCTGTCGAAGCAGCTCGAGGCCTAAGCCCAAGGGTGACTGGCCTCTAGCCCACCGGTGCGGGCTCCTGGTTTTGAACCAGACCGCAATAGACCAGAGTGATTTCTGATCGTTGGGGGTGATCGCCCGGTGTCAAGGACTGTGATTTTACGGTTTGCCCAAAGCAATCCGTTGCAAGCTCCAAGCGGACAGACAGCTGCATCGAAGGTCCGGTGAGGAAAGGGTTAGCCTCGCCGACCGTGAGACCGACGACATTGGGCACGAGGACCAAGCCGTTGGACACGGTCAAGGTGACGCTGGTGCCAGGACGCATGGGACTATCTGGTTCAGGAGTAGAAGCCATGACAACACCCGCGGCCAGGCTCGGTGAATAGGTTTCGACTACTTGGTCCACAACCAACCCGAGATCGCTCAGTGTAATTCGAGCTTGGTCAATATCAACATTGCGGATGTCTGGCATGTCGAAGGTGGCGATTCCACTCGACACCACAATCCGAACAGGTTCACCCCGCGCCGTCCTGATTCCCCCCGAGGGTATGGTGCGAATCACGGTGCCCTCGGGCACCGTGTTACTCGCCTCATATTCCACTCGAGGGTCTAATTCCAGTGACGTAATCGTTGCGGAGGCAACCGCCTCGGTCTGGCTGGTGAGGTCAGGAACCTGAGGGGCGGCGGTGGTGGCTGTGGTTGCTGGGTTTAGCGTGAAAACCCACAACACAATGCCCACAACCAACAAAACCGCGAGGCCACTGAAGAGTGTTACCGCGAGGGTGGGAATGGATTGTGATCGAATGCCCCGAGATTCAAATATTTCAAATCCTTCAACAGGGTTGCGGTGTTCCGCTTCAACGTTTGCCACCGGCACACTCCCGGTGAAGGCGGGGGCTACTCGGGCGTGCTCTCTGGTGCTGGGGAGCTTCAGCTCTCGCCCTTGAGCGATGTCTTCTAATGCTGCCCTAAATGATTGGGCGGTGGGGAAACGTTCGGAGAGGTTTTTCCGCATCGCTGTTTCCACTACGAGCGCTACATCCGCAGAAATTGCGGGGTTAACCTCTCTCAGTGGGCGTAATTCCTCGCTGATGTGCATGTAAGCGACCGCTACCGGCGAGTCTGCTTTAAACGGAGGCGCGCCGGCGAGTAGTTCATACATCACCACGCCGAGGGAATAGAGGTCGGTGCGGGTGTCGGGCTCATCGCCGCGGGCCTGTTCGGGTGAAATGTAGAGGGCGGTGCCGAGGATAGAGGTTGTCTGGTCAAGGTTTGCGGTGGAGTCCGTCACTGCGCGAGCAATACCGAAGTCCATGACCTTCACGCTGCCGTCACCCGTGACCATGACGTTCGCTGGCTTGATATCGCGGTGAACAATTCCTGCGCGGTGAGAAACCTCGAGTGCCGTGAGGATGCCATCGGCAACTTTGAGGACATGGCGTTCCTCTAACCTTCCCTGATTCATCAGTTCGCTGAGCAAATGCCCTTCGACATGTTCCATCACGATGTAGGGGGTGGTGCTGCCCGTCGGAGAAGACTGTTCTGGACCATCGACTTCATCCCCCGCGTCAAAGACGCGGACAATCGAGGGGTGGGACATCTTTGATGCCGCCATCGCCTCGAGACGAAACCTGTTCCTAAAAGTCGGATCGGAGGACAGGGTGGACTTGAGGACCTTAATCGCTACTTGACGCCCGAGTCTTGCGTCGACACCCAGATACACATCGGCCATTCCGCCCCGGCCAATGAGGTCGCGAACCTCATACCGCCCGCCAAGAAGGCGGGAGGTCCAGGGACCTGGGGCGGGCTGTGTCAAGGGGATCCTTTGGTATGGGGGTGCGTTACGGCTCTCGTTATTCTACGGGTGAGTCCGACCCGCCCTCGGGTTCAGGGCTGGTGATGGCGATGACTAAATCAGTGGAGAGAGGGGAGGAAAGTGCCCCACATTTCACGAGGTAGCTGGCGGTTAGGCTCTCCCCTGCTCCCAAGAGCACATTCACGGCGGTTTGTTCAGGTTGCAGCACTGTTGCCCCGTCACCATCAAGAATGCTGCCACCGACAACCTGCAGCGTGTAGCTGGCCAAAGGGAAACCAGAGGGGCATTGCGCGTAGTTCGGCCACTCCAGGAGGACTTCATCTCCTGGTGCGTAGGGCCCTGTTGCGGGGATAATCGTCATGATTCGCGGTTTAGGAGGCTGGGGGATTGCTGCATAGAAGTAGACCGCAATGAGGGTGTCGCTTGCCACGACGCCCTGGGGGTTGACTCGATAGGCGGTCCCCACTTGATCCTGCGCCGGCGCAATGTTGCCGGTAATGGCGTCTAACCGAAGGCCTTTAGCTGCCAACGTTTCTTCCACCTGGGTTCTGGTTTTGCCCACAATTTCGGATTCGCCAATGTCAACGGTGACTATCGTGGCGGGCTGATCCACCGGGGTTTCACTGACCCCGGAAGGTTCGCCAGGAGGGGGAACGGTGGGCGCGGCAATCGGGACTATCGGGTCCACAACCAGGTCGTCCGTGGTGGGTTGCAAGAGAACAGCGAGTGACGTCGCGATGAGTGCAATCGCGACGGCCGCCCCCACCCCACCGAAGATCCAGAAATTTTTTCCCATCTTCTTGGGTGTGTCCGGTGCGCCTCGCCTGCGCTGGAGCGGACGAGATTCGACCTTCTTTTCGCTGTCCTCTTCGGGAGCAGGAGGCTTAGGAATAAGCGCCAGCCCTGCCTCGATATCACCGCGAGCCATTGCTGAGGCAGCGAGAGAGAGCGCTTCAGCAGAGGCAGGGCGCCCCTCTGGTTTTTTGGCCATGCAGGACATGACCAACGCCCGGACTTCTTCGGGAATCGAGGTGGGCAGCGCCGGAGGCGCTTCCTTAATTTGTGCCATTGCGATAGCCACTTGGGACTCGCCACGGAACGGTCGTTTTCCTGCCAGGGCTTCGTAGGCGACGATGCCCAGCGAGTAGACGTCAGTTAACGGTGACGCTGTTTTTCCACCAGCTTGCTCGGGCGCAAGGTATTGCACGGTTCCCATTACCTGTCCCGTCGCGGTGAGGGGGACCTGATCGGCAAGACGCGCGATACCAAAGTCGGTGATTTTCACCGTGCCATCGGGGGTAATCAAGAGGTTTCCCGGCTTGATGTCTCGGTGAACGAGGCCCGCTTGATGCGCGGCATGGAGCGCCGCGGCTGTTTGGGCTACATAGTTGAGGACCTTGGTGGCCGGCAAGATTTTTTCCCGTTCCAATACGCTGCTCAGAGCTTCGCCGGGGACCAGCTCCATCACCAAATAGGCACTGCCATCCTCTTCCCCGTAATCGTAAACATTGGCAATGCCTTCATGATTCACCAGCGCTGCATGTCGAGCCTCGGCTCTGAATCGTTCCCGGAAGCCGGGGTCGCCCATGTACTCTTCCTTCAAAATTTTGATCGCGACGGTGCGACCGATCACCGAATCGTTTGCCTTCCAGACTTCTCCCATCCCCCCGATCGCGATTCGCGAGACGAGCTCATAGCGGGAGCCGAAGACTTGACCGGCCGTGGGTCTCATCGCTTAATCACCGCCTGAAAAATTGTGGCGGCGATAGGAGCGGCCACAGCGTTCCCGGTTCCTTCAGAACGTGATCCCTCCACGGCGATAGCGAGAGCGATTTGGGGGTTGTCCGCCGGGGCAAAGCCGCTAAACCACAGGGTTCGCCCGTCACCGATGCCTGTTTCTGCTGTGCCCGTTTTCCCTGCCACTTGCATGCCCTCGACACCGGCATTCCCTGCCACGCCTCGGTCGACATTGCCGATCATCATCCGAGTGAGCTCTGCAGAAGTGTTCCGGTTGAGCGGGCGGGAATAGATTTGCGGTTCGAATTCCTTGACCACGCGAAGGTTAGGGGCAATCACTTCGTCAACAACACTGGGAGCCATCAGGGTCCCCCCGTTAGCTATGGCTGCGCTAATCATTGCGATCTCGAGCGGAGTGACCCGGACGTCAAACTGGCCGAAGGAGCTCAACATCAGCTGGGCCTGATCCATCCCCCGGGGGAACACGCTTGGGGTGACCCGTAAGGGTATTTCGAGGGTCGCGCCGAAACCAAAATCTTCCGCCATCGATCCGATGGTGGTTTCGCCCAGCTCTAGACCCAGCTCAGCGAAGGGAATGTTGCAACTCAGACGAAAAGCGTCTTCGAGGGAGACGGTTTCTTCCCCTCCACAGAGGCGACCGCCCGAGTTTGTAACCTCGGCGGTGCTGAGGGGCAAAGAGAGAGAGCTTGGGTTGGGGAACTCGCTCTCGGCGGTGTATCGGCCAGACTCTAGGGCAGCCGCCATCAGCACGGTTTTGAAGACGCTCCCTGGGAAGTAGAGATCGCCAGCGATCGCCCGGTTAGCCAAGGGGTTCTCGGGGTCATCAGAAAGATCGAGATACGCGGAAAGAACGGCCGAAGAAGAGTGAGACGCCAGAAGATTGGGGTCGTAAGAGGGTTTTGATACCATCGCTAAAACCCGACCCGTTGAGGGCTCCAGCACCACCACCGACCCGCGTCTATCGCCGAGTGCATCCCAGGCAATTTGCTGAATTTCAGGGTCAATGCTGAGCATCACGCTGGCGCCTTGAGGGGTCGATCCTGTGACCAGCGCACGCAACTGCTCAAGAAGTTGCGAGTTTGCACGCCCGGTTAGGAGCGGGTTCATCGCGCTTTCGATTCCGGCGTTTCCCTGGTTGAGCGTGTAGTAGCCCACTACGGGCGCATAAATTTCGGCGTAGGGGTAGGTGCGAAGAAAACGGAATTGGTTATCCACCGGGATTGACTCAGCAATCGGGATACCCCCGGCCAATATTTGTCCCCGTTCGGCAGAGAAGCTTTCGTAGAGTTTTCTCACGTTGCGGTCATCATCGGCGATGTCTTCAGCGGCGATCACTTGGACATAACTGCTGGAAATGAAAAGCAGGGTAAACATCAACGCGATTGCGATACCGATTCGTCTCAGGGGAATACTCACGCGCTCACCCCCGCGTCGAGGCGCACAGAAGCGCGAGCGTCATCACTGAGGCGAAGAATGAGCGCGACAATAATCCAGTTTGCTACCAAGGAAGAGCCGCCTGCCGCCAGGAATGGCGTGGTGAGCCCCGTGACAGGAATGATTCTGGTCACTCCGCCAATCACGACGAAAACTTGCAAGGCCAGGACGAAACCTAAGCCCACGGAAAGCAGTCGGCCAAAATCATCGGTTCCCATAAAACCCACTCGCAGCCCACGCGAAACCAGGAGAAGATAGAGCCCCAAGAGGGCGAAGATGCCAATGATTCCCAGTTCTTCCCCGAGCGCTGCCACGATGTAGTCCGAGTTTGCGAGAGGAACAAAAGAGGGCTGCCCTTGGCCAAGCCCCTTGCCAATAAACCCACCTTCGGCAAAACCAAAGAGACCTTGCACGAGTTGATAAGAACCACCCACGGCGTCATAAACCTCGGGGTTGAAAGAATCAAGCCAACCCAGCACCCTCCCTTGGACGTAACCAATCTGTGTTCCTGCTAATACTGCTCCCAGGACGAAAAGACCTCCGCCCAGCCCAATCCAGAGCACCCGATTGGTGGCGACGTACAGCATGGCTAAAAAGAGACCGAAATACAGCAGAGAGGTTCCCAGATCTCTTTGAAAGATGAGGACGCCCATCGCCACAATCCAAATCACGAGCAACGGTCCGAGATCCCGCACTCGTGGCCAGCGAATCCCCCAGAACTTTTTTCCCACTGTGCTCAGGCTTTCGCGTGCCGTCATGAGATACCCGGCGAAGAAAATCGCGAGGGCAATCTTGGCGATTTCTCCCGGCTGGAAGACGATTCCCCCCAGATTTACCCACAACGTTGCGCCGTTCACGGTGGCACCGATTCCTGGCCACAGTGGCATCGTGAGCAAAATAATTCCCGCCAACATCGCCAGGTAGCGATAGCGCAGCAACACCCGGTAATTGCGCACAACTAACAACACCCCAATGGCAATAACCAATGCCACAGCTGTCCACGCCATTTGGCGGACTCCCGCTGCTTCCCACCCAGTGGCTCCACTGGCGAGGTCAAGGCGGTGGATCATGGTGAGACCTAGACCATTGAGCATGGTGGCAATCGGTACGACGAAAGGGTCTGCGTCTCTTGCCACCAGCCGAAGAACCAAGTGGAGGCCCAGTGTCAACCCCGCGAGTCCTGCGGCGTAGGTCAGCAAGCTCCAATCGAGCTCTCCCAGGGCGCCCCATTGAACGAGCGCGAGCGCCAGGGCGCTTAGGCCCAAAGCCGTGAGGAGCAAGCCAAGTTCAATGTTGCGCAACTTTTGGGGCATCCGCACCCGCAGCACTACCCGGCCCGTTACCGGAGAAACCGGGGGCAAAACCTGATCCGTGGCCGACATTATTCTTTCCTCAGCCGCTCAAGAATGTTTCGCGCTTCCTCGAGTGATTCGGCGGGAATTGCCGCACTGACGCGCTCTTGCTCGAAAGGGAGCAGGGACTCGAAGTCGATGACACTCTTTTCAAACACCGAGGACAAACCGAAAGGCCCCACGCTTTCAGGAACGCCCCGATAAATCGCGACCACCCCGTCGCTTTCGCCAACGAAGAAGCGGGTTTGAGTCCACTGGTAAGCGCCAAAGGCGGCGCCGGCAAGTGCGGCGAGGATGATGATGACAGAGAGCGACCAGGTCACGCGACGACGGACAAGCCGCCGTCGATCCTCACGAATCAGCTCCTCGAGGTAGTTTGCTTCCGGTTCGAAATGCTCGTCCGCAGGGGGAAGCGCTCGCAGGGGGTGGAGAAGCATCGCCGGAAGCGCAGGTTTTTTCGCGATGGGTCCGGACTCGTAGGTCAGGGGGCCAGCAGCTGCACCCACCATCCTGGGTTCGGCCGGCGGAGACGTGTCGCTGTCCTCAGAAACCCGCACAATCACCACGGTGACATTGTCGGGGGCCCCTTCTGACAGGCTTTGAGTAATCAGTTTGTGGCAGGCAAGTTCGGGGTCATCCACGGTCAACAAGATCTCTGCCATATCTCGCTCAGAGACGTAGCCGCTCAGCCCATCAGAACAGAGCAACCACTTATCGCCGGGTTGGGTGTCAATGACGTGGGTGTCTATTTCTGGTTCCGCATCCACATCCCCCAGTACCCGCATCAAGACGGATCGCCGCGGATGGACGGCAGCTTCTTCTGCTGTAATCCGGCCGCTGTCCACCAGGCGCTGGACAAAAGTGTGGTCGGCTGTGATTTGCTCCAAGACTCCTTCGCGGAGGCGATAAATCCTGGAGTCACCAATGTGGGCAATCACCATCGAGGATTTCACCCGAATCATTGCACTCACAGTGGTTCCCATGCCGGTGAGTTCTGGGTGTTCCACCACAGCCTGGGTTAGTTCCGCACCCGCACCCAAAATGCTGTGAAACAGTAGCTCCCTGGCTTCTTCAACACTCGCGTAGGGCTGATCGAGCCCAAAGAGGTGCTGGACAGCAATGGCACTTGCCACGTCCCCGCCTGCGTGACCCCCCATGCCATCGGCCACAACATAAAGATGGCGGCCCACGGAGCCAGAGTCCTGGTTACTTGCGCGAATCTTCCCAATATGCGAAGACGCGGCGCTGAGGATGCCCGTCGTTTTCACGAGCATCACCGACGCAGTTCGAAGGTGCTGGTGCCGATGGTAACCGGGGTATCGAGGGGAACAGGCGTGGGGATACTCACGCGCTTGCCATCCACAAAGGTGCCGTTGGTGGAATCGAGATCTTGAACCATCCACTGGTCGTTCCACAGCATGAGGCGGGCATGGTGAGTGGAGGTGTTGTCGTCGCGAATCACCAGAGTTGAGTCACTGGAGCGCCCAATGGTGAACTGTTCTTCCGGCAGGAGCTCCAAAGAGAGGCCTTCTTTAGGGCCTCCTGTGACCACCAATGTTGACGCACTGCCACTGGGGACGGAGGGGCTTGGAGATACCGGGTTAACCGGCGCTCTTGCGGGGGCCGGAAGTTCCTCGGAACGCATCCTTGCAGGACCAAAAAGGTCTGTCCTCAGCGCATACACAATCGAAAAAACGAAGGCCCAAAGCAGACCGAGGAAAGCGAGCTGCAGCACGAAGAGGGTGAGTTCACTCATGGTGTCTCCTGGCTGGGTGGTGGTTGGGGAACGGCGAGAGCGTGGTAAGCCTGCTCGGCCTGAGGGACCACCTCAAACAGGATACGCGCCTGGCCGATACCCAGGGTGCAGGCGTCCGGCAAGGCGGCGCGTGTGATGGGGGCCCCGTCCAGTTGGGTGCCGTTGGTGGAGCCCAAATCCACCACTTCTGCGCGCTTGCCATTCCAGCGGATCTCACAGTGGTGACGAGACACCCCGGGGGCAACCACATGGATGTCAGAATCTGTCCCTCGCCCAATGATTGTGGATCGAGCGATAAGGGGGTAGCGGATGGATTCCCACATCAGGGTGGGAATCCATAGGACTGCCCCCGGTGGCTCGCTGCGGATATCGAGCATTCCCTCGGAAAGGTCTGGCGAGGCCCGCAATCGCAGCGCTGGTTTTTTAGAAAAAGAATAGCCACGCAGTGTCGCGTATTCGCGGAGGGCCTGAGATATTTCTTCCACCAAGCTGTCCCCTAGCCCAGTGAGTCGTTCGTGGTCGGCTGGCGCCAAAGCAATGACATATTCATGGGGCGCAAGAACCCTGGTTCGCGACATCACTTTTGCCCTGGCATCGATTTCTCGTTTCAGCCCGGCAACGATCTCGCCAGGGTGGACGCCACTGGCGAACGCTTTGGCAAAGCTTCCTCCTACGAGGCGTTCAACGCTGCGCTCGAAGTTCTCCAGAAACCCCATGTGGCCCTTCCCGAGATGGTCACCATCCCTTCAGGGGATGGTAGCCGGGTTCCCTGGCTTCGCTCTGCTCCCAGGCCCTCCTCGTCGGACAAGGCTGTGGTAATCTCGCAACGTTGATGGGTGACCATCATTGCGCGGGTGGCGGAATTGGTAGACGCGCTGGCTTCAGGTGCCAGTGCCCGCAAGGGCGTAGGGGTTCAAGTCCCCTCTCGCGCACGAAAAGTTAGGCTGAATTCTTTCTGGTGGGCACTCGCCCACGGAAAGTCTTCATGGCCTTATTGATCCCGAAAGCGTCCGCCAAAAAGTCGAACACTGCGGTGGGCAAAAGTCTGAAGATTCTGACGGTGTAGACCATGCCAGGTAGAAGCAACTCCCGCTTACGCGATTCAATCGCGTCGAGAATCTTGGTGGTGCTGAGGTGTTGATCCTGAATGGGCAACAAAGGTGACCCGGATTTCACTCCGTCAAACATCTCCGTGTTGATGTAGAAGGGGCACACGGTCAGCGTGCTCACACCGCTCGAGTCATCACGCAATTCGGCTCGCAGTGATTCAGTGAACCCGACTGCTGCGAACTTGCTGCCGGCATAATCGGTTTGCGTTGCAGATCCTGCCAATCCTCCGGCGCTTGCGATTGTTACGAGGCGACCGGAATCCTGCTTTTTCATCGCGGGAAGGAAGGCTTGAAGGGTCCAATACAAGGCAAGGGTATTCACGGCATAGGTTCGCGTAATGTCTGATTCGGTGAGGTCAAGGAAGCGCTTGCCAGAAATCACACCGGCATTATTGATGACCACATCGGGCACACCAGCGCTGGCGAGAACCTTTTTTGCGGTTGCCATCACGCTGGCCCGGTCAGAAATATCGACCACAAAGGGGTGGGCCTTCACTCCCCGTGCTTCTATTTCGGCGGATACTGAAGCGAGGGCTTTTTCATTCACGTCCCACAACACCACGGCGGCGGCCCCTCTTGTGGCGGCGCCCAGGGCCATCAATCGACCAATACCGCTTGCGGCACCTGTCACGACGACGATGCTGTTGGAAAAAGAAAAAATGTTGGCCATGTTTTTAGTCCCGTCCCGGTAAGAACTTGAGCAACCTCAAGCCCTTGACCATAGTGGAGGCGAAGCTCTCCGAGCTCATGCCCGGAGGGGGTGCGACATTCATCCCGCGCTGAGTGGCAACGGTCTGCACGTTGGTGTATTTGACGATACCTTCCCGGCCGTGTCGCCGGCCGACCCCTGATTCTTTGAAACCACCCATAGGCGCATCGGTAGAAGCCCACGAGGCGGTGAATCCCTCATTCACGTTGACGCTCCCAGCTTCGATGCGTCTGGCCACCGCCTGAGCTCGTTTCCGGCTTCCCCAGACACTGGCATTGAGCCCGTAGCGGGTGTCATTGGCGAGTGCGACCGCTTCGTCATCGGTTGTGAAGCGATACAGGGACACGACGGGGCCAAAGGTTTCACCTCGGCAGAGGGCCATGGCTTCGGTGACATTTTCCAACAGCGTCGGTTCAAAAGCGAAGGGAGCGATGTCGGGTCTGGCGGAGCCACCGGCCAGAACGGTGGCACCGTGTGTGACGGCGTCCTGGACGTGTCCGACGACTTTGTCGAGCTGGGCCTGTGAAATGAGCGAGCCCATCTCATAGGAAAAGTCGAGGGCAGTTCCGAGCTTCAAGGCCGATACAGCCTTCTGGAAGGCGGGAACAAAAGTGTCATAGATGGTGTCTTGCACGTAAAGACGCTCGATGGACATACACAACTGTCCGGCGTTGGAAAAGCTGGCGGTGATGGCTCCCTGGATGGCCCGATCCAGTGGGGCGTCATCCAACACAATCATGGGGTTCTTTCCGCCCAGTTCTGCAGAGAAGCCAATCAAGCGCTTGCCACACGCCTCGGCGACGATCTTGCCGGTGGCGGTAGACCCGGTGAACATGACAAAGTCAGCGTTGTCGATGATGGCGCCCCCAACCAAGGGGCCATCGCCCAGCACCACCTGGAAAAGATCCTTCGGAAGTCCCGCATCAACCAGGAGCGAAATCGCTGCGATGGCGCTGAATGGGGCTTGAGCATCGGGCTTCAAAACGATGGCATTCCCTGCCAGCAGAGCGGGTAGCGCATCGGTAATGGGCAAGGTGAGCGGGTAGTTCCAGGGGGTAATCATGCCCACCACGCCCTTGGGCCAGTAAAACTCTTTCGCGCTGGTGACGAAGGGCAAAGCACCTTGGCGTCGCCTTGGGGCCAAGTGCCGCTTGGCGCTGTTGGCGTAGTAGCGGGAGGTCAAAGCAATGTCAGCCACCTCGTCAAAAGCGCTGGCGCGAGATTTACCGGTCTCTGTTTGCACGACATCCAGAAGCACGCTGTGGTGATTCAGAACAAGGTCGTGGAATTTTCGCACAATTGCGGCTCGCTCCCGAAGGGGACGTTGCGCCCAGAGTGTTTGGGCACTTTTCGCGAGGGAAAAGGCCTCTTCAACATCTTGGGTAGTACAAGAGGGCAATTGCGCAATTAGGGAACCATCGCGCGGCTGGAAGTGGCTTTGCTGGCGAGCACCGGGGTGAATAAGCCCCTTCCACCGCTCGAGATGCTCTGCAAAAGCCAGGGCTGGGGCGGCGGAGGAAACAGTGATCTTTGTCATGGCCCTATCGTTGCAAGAAATTCTGAGTTTGGGGGGAAAATCTAGGGAGACTTTCGCTACCGTGGGGGTAGACCGATGAGGAGTGACCATGCCCAAATACACCCTTGAAGTAGCGGGAATGACCTGCGATCACTGCGTGCAAGCTGTCACCAAAGAAATGACTGCGCTTGCTGAAGTAACCGATGTCGCCATCGCCCTTGATAAAAGTGGGACTTCCACCCTCACCGTCGACGCGACTGCGGAGATTGGTGCCGATCGTTTGCGCCAGGCTGTTGGCGATGCCGGGTATGACACCGTGGGGGAGATTGCTGGGCTGTGAGCAACGTCATCCAGCTTGATATCGAGGGAATGACCTGCGCTTCCTGCGCCATGCGAATTGAGAAGGCGCTCAACAAAGTCGAGGGCGCTGAGGCAAGCGTTAACTATGCAACAGAGCGCGCCACCATCATGAGTGATTCTTCTTCTCTCGAGGCCCTCATTCAGGTTGTTCAGTCCACCGGGTACGAAGCTAGCGAGCACGGTGATCGGCCGAGGAACGCAGAAGTGCGCTCGCCGCTGGTCACGCGACTCGTGGTTTCCGCTGCCGTGAGTGTTCCGCTCATGGTTGTATCGATGATTCCCGCGCTGCAATTTATTGGGTGGCAGTGGGTCGTCACCGTCCTGGCTCTGCCGATTGCGACCTGGGGGGCGTGGCCGTTCCATAAGGCGGCTGCCCTTAATCTCCGGCGCGGTGTTGTCACCATGGACACACTTATTTCACTGGGCATCACGGCCGCGACCGGGTGGTCGCTGTATGCGCTGTTCTTCGGCGGAGCCGGTGAGTTGGGCATGACGATGACCCTGACCCTGATTGGCGCCCACGACCAAGCCGGTGCCGAGATATATCTGGAGGTCGCAGCTGCCCTTACGACCTTCATGTTGATGGGGCGATATCTTGAAAACCGCGCAAAGCGCGACGCGGGAGCAGCCCTCAGAGCACTTTTAGAGTCGGGTGCTGTGGAAGCCACTGTTCTTCGTGATGGGGTGGAAAAAGTTGTTCCCATCGACTTAGTGAGGGTTTCGGACCACTTGGTGGTCCGACCGGGTGAGCGCATTCCCACCGATGGCACAGTGCTCGAAGGATCGGCGGCCATTGACACCTCGATGATGACCGGTGAATCCGTGCCGCGCGATGTTGTGGTCGGGGACACGGTCTGGGGTGGAACCATCAATGTGACCGGTTTTGTACGGATCGAGGCCACCAGGGTCGGGGCTGAAACCGAATTGGCGCGAATGGCCTTGTTGGTCGAGGCTGCGCAACAGGGTAAGTCGGCCAGCCAACGGCTCGCAGACCGCGTTTCTGCTGTCTTTGTGCCGATTGTTATCGTCTTGTCGCTTCTCACGCTTGCAGGGTGGCTTCTCGCGGGGGCTTCAGCAGACTTTGCCTTCCAGGCTGCGGTGGCCACCGTGATCATTGCGTGCCCTTGTGCTTTGGGCTTAGCCACTCCCACCGCTCTTCTTGTCGGAACAGGCAGGGGCGCTCAGCTGGGACTTCTTATTCGTGGCCCTGAAGTCATTGAGAAAAGCCGTTTGCTGGACACGATTGTTGTGGACAAGACCGGAACACTGACGACGGGGGCCATGCAGGTTAGCGCGGTGATCGCCGCTGAAGGGGTAAGCGAAAGCGACGTTCTCGACCTCGCCCTGTCGCTCGAGCGAGGATCAGAGCATCCCATTGGTCGGGCAATCGTCGCCCACGCGATCGAGCGCGAGTCAACCGAAACCGTGATCACCAATTTTGTTGCGCGCATTGGATTAGGTGTGGAAGGGCAACAAGCTGGGGTGTCGGTGTCTGCGGGAACCCCCGAGTGGGTGCGTGAACGTGACATTGGTATTGATGGCACGCTGTCTGTTGCTGTGGATCAGCAACGCCTGGCCGGTTCCACGGTGGTCGTCATCACGCGAGGCGATTCTGCGGTGGGAGCCATTGCTCTCTCTGACACCCTTCGTGCCACCAGTGCTCGCGCGGTTGCCGAGCTCGTCGCCCTGGGGCTCACCCCCATTCTGGCAAGTGGCGATCACGATGTGGTCGCTCAGCACGTTGCCGCAGCAGTCGGGATTGACCGAGTCTTCAGCGCGATGACACCCGAGGGTAAAGCCACCCTCATCACCGAACTTCAATCGCAAGGCCACACGGTTGCGATGGTGGGAGATGGCATCAATGACGCACCAGGGCTCGCCACCGCCGACGTCGGAATTGCAATGGGTAGCGGCAGCGATGCGGCAATGACGGCAGGTGACATCACCATTGTCCAGGGCGACATCCTCGCGGTGTCCGATGGGATTCGGCTCTCCAGGCGCACCCTCCGCACCATCCAGGCAAACCTGTTCTGGGCTTTTGCCTATAACGTTGCGGCGATTCCTCTGGCTATGGCGGGCTTACTGAATCCCTTGCTCGCGGGATTGGCGATGGCGTTGTCCTCGGTCTTTGTGGTTACTAATTCCCTGCGGCTTCGTCGCTTTCGCCCCACCAAGAGGTAGTGAAAGACCGCTCCATTTCCTCGCGGTCAAGGCCAGGTTGGATGTGGATTCTTCGCTGAAATTCGCGGGCAAAAAAGACTTCTTTGCGCTGTCTGGCCCACCCTGTGATCACCACCAGCGGTTTTTCCGCAGGTTCACTCCCTCGTCGATACGTGCGAATTACCCCGCTCATTCCCACGATGAGGAACGCAATCCCCACCACCCCACCAGCAGCGACGAAGAAGCCCGAAAAGGCGAAGGGGGATACGATCACGTTAAAAAGCCCCAGGGCTGCGAGGGAAAACCAATGTCCCATGGCCCGGGTGGGGGCCGGGGCACGGTTGCGAAAAAACGTAAACCACGCGGTGCCATTTTCTTCCCACCACGGCCAGAATGCAGGAATGGGTGGGGCGCCGGGGTAGGGTTCCCAGTTTTTGGGGGGAGTTATCCCTTGGTGAAGTTCAACCCAGCGAGGGTGGGGAGTTCGCCACCCATCGGGTGGATTGAACCTTAGTGGGAGACCATCGAGGTCGATGGAATCGACATTCATGACGCCAGTGAGACCGGGGGTTTGATAAATATGGCGGACAGCGCAACGAGTGCAGGCAACAAGGCCCCCAGAAAACTAGCGAGAGCGTAGGAGCCGGTGAGGTTGTGGCCCACTGCGAAATACAAAGGACCTAAGGCCGTGGAGGCAAGCGTGATCGAGGTGGCGATTCCTCGGATGCTGCCAATGTGACCCCTGCCGTAGTACCGGACGAACGCCGCTGCTTCAACACCGCGAAGCGCACCCATTGCAGCACCCAGGGCCAAGCCGAAAATGATGGCGCTGATACCGGGGGAAACGAAGGGAACAAGGATCAGGGAACCAGCCATGGTGACCATGGAGGCGGCAACTCCCCACCGAGGGTCAATGCGGTCCACGACTGCCCCCAAGCCGAGGGTGGCAAGCAGCGCCGTCACGGTTTGGGGAATGAAGTTGGAGGCAGCTTCCAGCGGAGTCAGACCTTGTTCGCCCAGAATCGAAATGAGGTGGAAGGACAAACCCGTTGCCATCATTCCGACGGTGAAACCTGCCGCAGCAATAACCCAGAACATTCCGGTTCGAAGGGCTTGGGCGACGGTGTGACCCGACTCCGGGACAATCACAATGTGGGTCCCGGTGTCTGTTGTGAGGCGGGGCCGGTCTTTCGGCAACGCTAAAGCAATCGGAATCACCACGAGGGCGACCAGTGCTGATTCCAGGCGCCATGCGGTGGCGACGTCACTCCATGCGATGACACGTTCGACGGCAACGGGGGCTAGAGAAACGCCGGCGGACCCGATCGCGCCTACGATTCCGAGGGCGAGGCCTGGCCGGTGGGTAACCGTCCGGGCAATCAAGGTTGTGGTAGCAAGGGATAGGGCCCCCTGACCGGTCATTCGCAAGCCTACGTAGGAGACAGTCAGCCCAAGAATCTCGGTAATAAAACTTGCTCCCAGGAGAACCAGGCTCAGCACAATCCCAATCCACAAAATGGCCCGCTTTGTGCCATATTTGTCCATCAATCGGCCAAGAACGGGCATTGTGGCCGCACCAGCGAGGGTGGCGATGAGGTAGCTCAGCGATATCGCGGTGCGATCGATGGCCAAGTTTTCCAGCAAAGGGTCGGTGAAGGGGGAGAGCCCCGCAGTCTGGCCAGGGAACGTCATGGCGGTGAAAATTCCGCCGGCTGACACCATCAGAATCCACCACAGGCGAGACGGAGGCTTTGTGGCGGAGTTGCCGGGGGTGTCAACGGGAAGCGGTATTGACCCTGTCAAAGGCAGAGGAATTTCTCTGGTGGGTGGGTCTTGGCTCATCGGTGTGACCCGGGAACACCGAGGAGCTCGTGAAGCTGCCGTGGGGTATCCACCACGCGATGGGCCTGTTCCCATTCAGCGGGCCCACCATAACCCCATCGCACCATGATGGTGTCGATGCCGTGGACTCTGGCCCCCTCAACGTCGTGGATTCGATCTCCGACCATAATGACGTTGTCCGTGGGAAGCCCTTTGTCCTGAAGCCCTTGAAGGGCATCCTCGATGACCTCGTGCTTTGCGCCGCGTGTTTCGTCATCAGCTGCGCAGCAAATGACATCGAAATGGCGCGAGAGTGTGAAGTGCTCCAACATGATGGTTGCCGAGGTGGTGGGCTTGGATGTGGCCACCGCTAAGTGAGCACCAGCTTTTTTGGCGTTGCGAAGAAACTCGCCCATTCCATCGAAGACTCGGGAATCAAAGACGCCGTAGTCGATGTAGTGCGAACGGAAGACCTGAATCGCCTCACTGGTGCGCTCGGGGCTAAAGCCAGCACGCTTTTCAAAAGATTCCGGTAGCGGTGGACCGACCCACCGCAGGAGCTCTTTCATATCTGGAACAGGCTCGCCCAGCTCGCGAAGCGTTTGGGCAATGGTTGACACCACGCCGGGTGCTGAGTCGACCATGGTGCCATCAAGATCTAAAAGGATGGTGGGGTAGGTCAACACCCCAAAATCCTAGGGGACGAGCCCTAAAACAACCTCTCCGACGCGTCGTCAAGACCGCGCATGCGGTCATAGTCCAGCACCAGACATTCGATGCCCCGATCTTCGGCAAGCGTCCGAGCTTGGGGCTTAATTTCCTGGGCAGCGTATACGCCTCGGACCGGGGCGAGGAGGGGGTCGCGGTTGAGCAGTTCCAAATACCTGGTCAATTGCTCCACCCCGTCGATATCACCTCGCCGCTTGATTTCTATGGCGATGGATCGACCCTGGGAATCTGTGGCCAGGATATCGACGGGCCCAATCGCGGTCATATATTCCCGGCTCACAAGAGCGACGCCCTCGCCGATGATGGCGATTTGTTCGGCCAAGAGTTTCTGTAAATCCGATTCAACTCCGTCTTTGATGAGCCCTGGGTCAATACCGAGTTCTCTCGAAGTGTCTTCGTGGATTTCGTGAATGTTGACCAGCAGGATGTCCGACGTTTTGTGGTGGATGACCCTCCACGTCTCCACCACCCCCGCTTCTCTTTGAGCTTCATCTGGCGCGAGGGTTTCGAGGGAACACGGCGGGGCCATCCAGTTGAGAGGTTTATAGCTTCCGCCATCCGAGTGGATGAGGACACTGCCATCACTTTTGAGCATGATCACTCGGGTGGCAAGGGGGAGATGCGCGCTCAACCTGCCGGCGTAATCAACGGAGCAGGTTGCAATAACAAGGCGCACAGCAACCTAGTCTAGACAGAGGTCGTTGTGCGGGGTTTGGCAGCGGGCGATGCCAGGAGGGACACGACCACCATGGCAACCACGGCCCAGAGCGCTACCAAAAGACCAACTTGCGAGCCAATTCCCCCGATCAGCGGAGGACCAATCAAGAAGGCTCCATAGGCGAGCGTTGCCACGGCGCTGACCCGTGCGGCGCTGCCCCGGGGATTATCTGCAGCGGCAGACATCGCTACCGGAAAGCCCAATGAGCTGCCGATCCCCCATAAAATCGTTCCCACGGCGCTGAGACCCAGTTGGGGAATAAGAATCACCATCGCAAGCCCTCCCACAGCCAATACAGCGGATCCTTGTAATACGGGGACCCGTCCAAAGCGGTCCAACACCCACACGCCACCGATACGGCCGGTCATCATGCCAGCGGTGAACAGGCCAAACCACAGAGCGCCCGTGGCGTTACTGACGTCCCTGCCATCGACCATCGCCAGTGCCAGCCAATCGTTGGCAGACCCCTCAGCAAACGCCATTCCCAGGGCGATCAGGCCGATAGCAATGGTCCGGGGCTCTTTCCACACCGCTAAACGTTCGCGGAGCGTGGTCTGGGAATTTTCTTCCGCCACACCGGATTCGCTGTCGTCGCTGAGGAAACGGGACACGAGCAGAAGGAGGGCTGTCAATATAAGCCCGATGGCAGAGGCGTGAGCGGCAAGCCCAATTCCCACAAAGCTCGCTAGGGCTGCCAGGCCAGCGCCGGTCACGGTGCCGAGTGACCAAAACGCATGAAACCAGGGCATGACATTGCGGGACAGGGCACGCTCGACTGACGCCCCTTCCACATTCATTGCGACATCAGCAATACCGTTGCCCGCTCCCGCAGCGATGATGGCCACCAGGGTCAGGGTATAGCTGGAGAAAGCAGTGCTGCCCCAGCCGATGCCCACAAGACCTGCGAGACCGAGAAGCCCAAAGAACACGATGGTGTTGCGCTGTCCGACCCAGGCGATGATGTGGCTGGAAAAAGCAAGACCGCTCACGGCGCCGAGGGCGCCGGTGAAGAGGAGAGCGGCAACCTCTGCGGTGCTGAGCCCCAAGCCATCACGGATGGCTGGAACCCTGGCGAGCCAGGTGGAAAAACCTAGACCGTTGATCAGGAAGACGACAAAAAGGGCGTTACGCCAGGATTGGGTCGAGAGGGCTTTAGCGCTTTTCACCAATGATTAACCAGGCCTCTCCCCGATAGCGAAGACCCAAGGTGAGAGCCCTGGCCCCAATGTATCCGATACCAAATGCGACTTCCAGCATCACCAGGCCCAGCAGGTTTATCCCTTCCCCCAGGGGCGATACCAAGCTGGCAAGCCACAGGAACGGGGCAAACATCGCAAGGTTCAGCACCCCGGTGAGGGCGAGGTATCGGCCATCGCCAGCCCCAATCAACACCCCGTCAAGGACGAAGACGAAAGCCGAGAGCGGGAGCGTGAGCCCGAGCAACACCAGTACCGGCCACAACGCCTCACGGATGCTGGTCTCCGAGGTCATCACCAGGGGAATGAGCGGAGAGAGAAACCCCGTCATGGCGGCAAGAACGCCGCCAGAAAAAAAGCCCCAGCGAATTAACCGCTGTGTCGTCGCGCGAACCGCAGCGCGATTGCCAGCCCCCAAGTCATACCCAATGAGTGCTTGGCCAGCGATGGCAAGAGCATCCAAGGCGAGCGCCAACAGCGAAAAAAGAGTGAAGACGATGTGCCAGGCCGCCAACTCTGCGGTGCCCAGTGTGGTGGCCACCACCACGGTCGCTACCAGTGCGATGCGAAGGCTGAGGGTTCGCAGAAGCAACCAACTACCGGACTTGGCGGCCTGGGTCAGCCCGGTAAGCCCAGGTCGGAGAGATACCTGAGTAGCGGAAGCCTTTTTCCCCACCAACACAAGAAATACCGCAGCCATCGCCCACTGAGCGGTGACTGTTCCCCAGGCAGATCCCACCAACCCCAGGTCAAATCCATAAATCAGCACAGCGTTCAGCACGGCGTTTGCGCCAAATCCAGCGAGAGCAATGTAGAGCGGTGTTTGTGTGTCCTGAAGGCCTCGGAGCATCCCGGTTGCTGCAATCACCAGAAGCATTCCCGGCAAGCCCCACCACGACACCAGAAGGTAAGAGCTGGCCCCAGCTGCCACCGCGTCGCTGGCCGGAAAGAGTCCCACAACGGCAGGTGTGGTGAGGTAACCGAAAATCCCCAGGAAAACCCCAAGTCCTGCCGCAAGCCACAGGCCATCTATCCCGGCGCTAATCGCGCCGGGCTCGTCACCTGATCCCAGGCACCTGGCCACCAGCGGGGTCGTGGCGTAGGCAAGGAAAATGAGTAATCCCACCACGGTGGTGGCGATGGTGCTCGCCAGTCCGAGGGAGGCCAGAGCATCGGCACCAAGGTGTCCCACCATGGCGGTATCGGTGAGCAGGAATAAAGGCTCTGCGACAAGGGCGCCTAAAGCGGGTATAGCGAGGGCGAAAATCCGCTTATCGAGACTGTCCATTCGCACCAGGCCACGCTACAACCAGGAAGGGCAGGGGTTGTGAGATTAGGCTTGGGGGGTGTTGAAAAGTGGAATAGAAACTCAAGAACGTGACGACCAACGACACCCCGGGGATGACCTCTATCTCCATATGAATGGTCGGTGGCTTGATTCTTCAGAAATTCCCGCTGATAAAGCCCGCTACGGCGCTTTTACCGTTCTCGCGGAAGAAGCGGAAAAGGCCGTCAAGGACATCATCGAAAGCTCCCACGGTGCTGCGACGGGTTCAGCTGCCCGAAAAGTAGGCGATCTTTACACCAGCTTTATGGATGAAGAAAGAATCGAATCGGTCGGGGTGACACCGCTCGCGGAGCTCCTGGCGGAGATTGCGGTGGCGGCTGATCGGGGGAAAGAAGCGCTTGCCACCGCGCTGGGTGGCTTGGAGCGCAGGGGCGTTGAAGGCTTCTGGCAACTTTTCGTGGATAACGACCCGGGCAATCCGGACCGCTACGTCATTTTCCTGGAACAGGGTGGCATTTCTCTGCCTGATGAGGCCTATTACCGCCAAGACGAGTACGCCGAGATTCGGTCCGCTTTTCTCGCACATCTCGAGCGAGTCTTCGGGTTGGTGGGAGTTGATCAGGTGGCGGAGCGAGCAACCCGGGTTATGGCGGTGGAAACACGGTTAGCGAGTCACCACTGGGACAACGTTAAGTGCCGGGATGCGGAGGCGACCTACAACTTGTGGCCGATCGACGACTTCACCGCCAGCCTTGGCGCGCTTCCTTTCGAGCGTTGGCGCGAAGCGGCAGGTATTGACTCTGCTGTCTTCGCTGAATTGGTCGTTCGCCAACCCGATTTTGTCCAGGCGCTGGAGGAGCTGTGGAGCGAGCTCTCTGGTGAAGAGATTCGTGACTGGATGATGTGGAACACCGTCAGGGCTTTTTCCTCCTACCTCAGTGAGGCCTTAGTTCAGGCAAACTTTGATTTTTTTGGTACCACGCTCTCGGGCACACCTGAGATGAGGAAGCGATGGAAACGGGGCGTTTCCTTTGTTGAATCAGTGATGGGCGAAGCAGTGGGCGAGCTCTATGTGGAACAACACTTTCCGCCAGAATCTAAGGCGCAGATGGATGAACTGGTGTCGAAGCTGCTGGACGCTTACCGGGAAAGCATCCAGGGACTTACCTGGATGAGCGAGGCGACGAAAGTGAAGGCGCTGGAGAAGCTCGATACCTTTGTGCCAAAAATTGGGTACCCCGAGAAATGGCGCGACTACAGCACCCTCGCCGTTGACCCCGGTAACTTGCTGGCGAATGTTCAAGCGGGTAACGAGTTTGAGTTCGCCAGAGAACTGGGAAAGATTGGGTCGGCCATTGACCGCACGGAATGGTTTATGACGCCACAAACGGTGAACGCTTATTACAACCCGGGTTTCAACGAGATTGTTTTCCCCGCAGCGATTCTCCAATACCCCTTTTTCGATCCTGCTCGAGACGCAGCTTCGAATTACGGCGCCATCGGCGCGGTCATTGGGCACGAAATCGGGCACGGATTTGATGATCAAGGGTCGCGTTTTGATGGCACGGGTAAGCTTCATAATTGGTGGAGTGATTCCGATCGCGAAGCCTTCGAGGAGCGCACCCGTGACTTGATTACGCAGTTCAATGCCTTGTCGCCAAAAGGTCTCCCCGGCCACACAGTCAATGGCGAGCTCACCATCGGCGAGAACATCGGAGACCTTGGCGGATTAGCGATTGCCTGGCAGGCCTACCTCCTCTCTCTTGGTGGAGACCAGCCACCTGTGGTGGAGGGGATGTCCGCAGCGCAGAGATTTTTCCTTTCCTGGGCCCAGTCGTGGAAGCTCGCTGTGCGCGAAGAAGAGGCGCTGCGTTTGCTGGCAATCGACCCCCACTCGCCGGCTGAGTTTCGGTGTAACCAGATCGCCAGGAATCTTGACGTGTTTTACGAGGCCTTTGGTGTGGAGGATCATCACGCCTTGTGGCTGGCCCCAGAAAAGCGCGTCTCCATCTGGTAAATCCTAGAAAACCCCGCTACTCTGGGGGTAGTTGTAGTACATTCCAAAATTGGAATACATATCGGAGGCAGTGATGAAGGGCAAGATTCTTTTGGTGGTTGGCCTGGTACTGGGCTACATCTTGGGGGCCCGCGCAGGGCGCGAACGCTACGAGCAGATTCGAGCCGGCGCCGAAAAGGTGTGGCAGGATCCCCGTGTTCAGCGTCAAGTTCACACCGTGGAGGAGTTTGTGAAAGATAAGGCTCCCGATTTCACGGACAAGGCCACCCAGGCCGCAAAGACGGTGGTTACCAAGGTTCGCGACGCGGCCGGCGGCAAGCCTGACGGCGCTTAGGGAATCTCCATGACCGAGCAGTCCGCTCGTGACGAGGCGAAGAAAAAAAGCTTTCTCTCGCTCCTCACTGATATTCCTCATTTGATCGTGCAGTTGGTGAGAGCGGAACTTGAGCTTCTCAAAGCAGAAATTGTGGGCAAGCTCAAAGCCGCGGGAATTGGGCTTGGCCTTTTTGCAATCAGCGTGTCACTCATTGTTTTCGCTCTCCTGCTCCTGGTCTTCACGGCTGTTTTCGCTCTCGCACTGGTCGTTCCGCTGTGGGCAGCCTCTCTTATCAGCGCCGGCGGAGTCCTGGTGGCGGCAGCGGTCATCGCCCTTGCCGGGGTAGGTGTGATCTCTCGGGCCAAGAGCCCCAAGCCGGATGAAACGATCGAGAGCATTCGCAGAGACATTCGGGTCTTGAGAGGAGATAAATAATGTCGCGCAAAGAGGTGCAAAACTTTGTTTCTTCTACGAGGGATGACTTAGAAGCCACCCTCGATGAAATAGAGCACAGGATGACCCCCGCCGCGCTAACTAAACAGGCAGCAGGCTGGGTCTCTCGCTCCTACGACAAGGCCCCGGGGGCATGGCTGGTGGGGATTGGTGTGACTGCGGTTGCGGGAGTAGCTGCAATCATCTGGGCGTTGACGAAAGACGACTAGGCGCCAACGCTCACCACGACTCGGCCTCTTGTGAGACCAGCAATCACCCTGGTGGCATACTCTGCTACCTCTCCCATGGGGATCACGGTGGCAATTTCTGACCAGGGAACGTCGGGAGCGACCATTGCCCATTGATTCCAGATTTCTCGACGCAGTGGGGCGGGTTGGGTCACAGAGTTGATCCCCATCAAGCTGACACCCCTGAGGATGAAGGGCATCACAGTGGTGGGGAGGTGTGTTCCCCCAGCCAGACCACACGCCACCACCACGCCATTGCTGGCCGTGGAGGCAAGGAGTGTGGCTAAAAGTTCTCCGCCGGCCTGGTCAATGACTGCCGAATAGAGTTCCGCAAGCAGCGGTTTTCCTGATTGGCTTAGGACTTCTTGGCGAGAAATTACGTCGTTTGCCCCGAGTGCGCGCAAATATTCTTCCTCGTCGGTCCGCCCGGTGACGGCGGTAACAACAAAACCAGCCTGAGCCAGGAGAAAAACACAAAAAGACCCCACGGCACCGGCTGCTCCGGTGACGGCTATTGGTAGAGCACTCGAAGCAGGGGTGATTCCTGAGCCCTGAAGCTTTGCAACGGCAAGAGCTGCGGTGAAACCGGCGGTTCCCAGCGTGGCGCTCTGTTCCGCAGTGAGGCCAGCGGGAAGGGCCACCACGTGTTGAGGGTCAGCCCGCAACACGGTGGCGAGACCACCGTGGCGTTGCTCGCCATATCCCCAACCGGTCAGCAGGACTGGGTCACCAGGCTGGTAGTGGCCTTCAGAGCAGGACACCACGGACCCCACCGCATCGATTCCGGGAATTAACGGAGTGTGTCTCACCACACCGCGCGACCCTGTCAACGCCAGAGCGTCCTTGTAGTTGAGTCCGGAGTGGCTCACCGCAATTTCTAGTGAACCCGAACCGAGCTCTGAGGGCGAAATATCGCGCCTCAGGGTGCTGGTGAGCCCACTCGAGCCTTCCCCGGTGATCCACCAACCTGTGGCGTGCTCAACCAAAAAGCATCGCCGCTGCCTCATAGCGGTCATCGGGCACGGTTTTGAGGGCACCGAGAGCATCAACGAAATCGACACGAACAATCTCTGTGCCGCGGAGGGCGACCATGTGACCCCAGTCGCGGTCATTGACAAGATTGATCACGCTCATCCCGAATCGGGTGGCGAGCACCCGGTCGAAGGCGCTCGGCGTTCCCCCGCGCTGGATGTGTCCCAAGGTGGTGGCCCGGGTCTCAATGCCGGTGGCTTCCTCAATCATCGGTGCAAGCATTTCCCCAATACCGCCGAGCCTTGGACGTCCAAACGCGTCCAGCCCCCTTTCGGAATGGGCGTCGTCCATAGTGTCCAGGACGAAACCTTCGGCCACCACCACCAGGGGTGCTCTGCCTCGGTCTGCCGCCGAGCGAACCCATTTCAAGATCTCTTCCATGCTGGTTTTGCGTTCGGGGATCAAAATAGCGTGCGCTCCAGCGGCCATGCCCGAGTGAAGAGCAATCCATCCCACGTGACGGCCCATCACCTCGGCGACCATGCAGCGAGAGTGGGAATCACCCGTGGTGCGGAGGCGATCCATCGCCTCCGTGGCGATACTGATGGCGGTGTCGAAACCGAAGGTGAAGTCGGTTCCGTTGAGGTCGTTGTCGACGGTTTTGGGAACCCCCACAATCGGGACCCCAGCGTCGGAGAGTTCTTTGGCGGCCGCGAGGCTGCCCTCGCCGCCAATGGCAATAATGGCGTCGATGTTGTGGTCTGTGAGGACCTCGTTGACTCTTGCAACTCCTCCGTGTTCGAAGGGGTTAGTCCGCGAGGTGCCAAGAATGGTGCCGCCCTCTTTGGAGATTCCTTTTACTTCGTGTCGGGTGAGCGGCATGATGTGCGCGTCGCACAGACCTTTGTAACCACCAACAAACCCAACAAATTCGTGGCCGTGGACGCGGGTGCCCTTCAGGACTGCGGCACGGATGACCGCGTTGAGGCCCGGAGCGTCGCCACCGCTTGTGAGGATTCCAATTTTCATATCTCTATTGTGGCTCCTTCGCGGGGATTGCTCGCTCGCCGTGCGCTGGATTCATAGGCTTTACCAAGGCCTGACCAAGAAAACGGTCATATCCTGGGTGAACAGGGGTACCCCCTGTTCACCCACAAGGAGAAGATTATGGCAAAAACTATTGAGCCTGTAGCGGCTACGGACCACGCTGCTACCACCACAACGAGCGTGGGCCCCTACGACGATTACGCGGGGAAAACCCTGGGCATCGTTGCTCTCGTGTTGGCATTTTTCACCCAAATTCCAGCGCTCATCCTGGGCATCATCGCCTGGGTGTGGTCCAAAAACGCGGGTGTTTCCAACGTTCCCGCAAAAGTTGCCGTCGCCGTTAGCTCGGGATTGATTGTTCTCGGCCTTTTGGCCCTCGTTGGCTGGCTTATCCTCGTCGCTTCCGCCCTTGATGGCTTCGGTGGCCTCCAAGGTTTCGAGAACTGGGACATGGACGGACCTGGTCGCCTCCGCAGCTAAGGTTTGGAGAAAACCCCTCGGTGAAGTGAGGCTCTGGCCTTCGGCCCCGGGGGGTTTTCGCATGATGTGCGCTCAGCAATTAGACCCTCTACGCTTGCGGTTATGGCTTCAGCGTTGAATGAAACACCAGCGACAGGGAAAAAACCACTGGGAGTAGCGGGTGCTCAGTCCCTGGCGGATGACTCGGTCGCGATGGTCCGTTCCTGGCTCGATAGAGCTGCCATATTGCACCGCAGACCAGACGCCTCGTCTGAACGGTTGGCGGGGGTGTTGAAAGACCCCCAGGGGCCTGCCTTTGCACTGGGATTTGTGGATGGTGTCGCGCGCCCAGAAGACTTGTCGGTGGCGGGAAGAAATTTCCGCGAGCTTTCGCGAGATATCCCCGCTTTCTTGCCCGGGATCTTGAGCTCGTTGATTAAGGTGGGTGGATTTTTTGCCCCCATATTTCCCACCCTGGTGGTGCCGATAGCCCGGTGGGCCCTCAAAACGTTGATCGGCCATCTCATCATTGACGCGAGTGAGAAGAAGCTCCGCAACTCCATCAAGCGCTTAAGGAGAAACGGCGACCGCCTCAACATCAACCTGTTGGGCGAGGCAGTTCTGGGCGATCATGAAGCCGATCGCCGTTTGGCAGGGGTTTCTGCTCTTATTGCCCGCCCGGACGTGGATTATGTCTCCGTGAAGGTTTCCTCCGTCTCTAGCCAGCTCTCTATGTGGGCGTTTGACGAGACCGTGGAACGAGTGGTCAAGAGACTTATTCCCCTGTTCCAGCAGGCAGCCGCTACGAGCCCACCCACTTTTATCAACCTCGACATGGAGGAGTTCAAAGACCTCGATATGACCGTCGGGGTCTTCGAAGGAATTTATGGCGATGTGTCTCTCAAGAACTACACCGGGGGCATTGTTCTTCAGGCCTATCTGCCTGAAGCCCTGGATGCCATGAAGCGCATTCAGAGCTTTGCCAGCGACAGGGTAAAAAAGGGTGGTGCCTGTGTGAAGGTGCGCGTGGTGAAGGGGGCAAACCTTCAAATGGAACAGGTGGATGCCACCATTCACGATTGGCCCCTTGCCGTTTTACCCTCAAAGCTGGACAGTGACACCAACTACAAGCGGGTGCTGGAGTATTCCCTCACCTCGGCAAAGACAAAGGCTGTGCGCATTGGAGTCGCCGGCCACAACCTTTTTGATGTGGCTTTCGCCTACTTGGTGGCGCAGCGCCGAGGGACCCTCGAGGGGGTTGACTTTGAAATGCTGATCGGGATGGCACCCGATCAGGCCGATGCTGTCCGAGAGACCGTGGGCAATCTGATTTTGTACACCCCGGTCGTGCACCCTAAAGAATTTGATGCGGCTGTGGGATATCTGGTCCGTCGCTTGGATGAGAACGCAAGCCCCGAGAACTTCATGTCCGCTGTCTTTGACCTTCATGACAACGCCGAGCTTTTCGCGCGGGAAGAACAGCGGTTTCGCTCCTCCCTGAAAGCGCTGACCGCGAAGGCGCCGGAGTATCGCCGAGTTCAGAATCAAGGTGATTTCAGGGCTTCTGACCGGAAGCCGGCGGACACTTTTCACAACGAGCCAGACACGGACCCGTCACTGGCGGCAAACCGTGCGTGGGCCCAAGCGATTAGGCAGCTGGCCGCTTCGCCGGGGGCAAAGAATCTGGGAGTGGTTTCCCTAGCGAAAGCTGAAATTCCGGAATCACTCGGCCCCATTAAAGGCGGCATCGCTGTTGATGACCTGGTCGCACGGGGTCGTAAAGCAGGAGCACTGTGGGGCAAGAGACCTGCCAGCGAGCGGGCAACTATTTTGTTGGCGGCGGCCGATCAGCTAAATAAACGCCGGAATGAATTCCTCGCGGTGATGATGCAAGAAGCCGGCAAAACTCTGCTGGAGGGAGATCCCGAACTCAGCGAAGCGGTTGACTTCGCGAGATATTACGCCCGGTCGGCCCTGGAGCTCGAAAAGGTGGATGGCGCTCGCTTTCAGCCCGCACAATTCACCTTGGTCACACCACCGTGGAACTTTCCCGTGGCAATTCCCGCCGGATCAGTGCTGGCGGCGCTAGCGGCGGGAAGCGCCGTGGCCATCAAGCCAGCTCCGCAAGTCCGACGCTGTGGCGCTCTTATCGTCGAAGCCCTCTGGGCTGCGGGTGTCCCCAAAGATGTGCTCCAGCTCGTCGATATCGAAGAAGGCCATATCGGTCACGGCCTGATCTCACACCCTGGCGTGGATCGACTGATTCTCACGGGGGCCTTCGAAACGGCCAAGTTGTTTCGATCATGGCGGGCAGATTTGCCGCTGCTGGCAGAAACCAGCGGCAAGAACGCTTTGATCGTGACCCCGAGTGCTGACTTTGATCTAGCGGTGGCCGACGCGGTGAAGAGCGCCTTTGGGCACGCGGGGCAGAAGTGCTCCGCGGCGAGCGTGGTGATTCTTGTGGGTTCGGTTGCTAAATCCGAGCGCTTCCGAAGGCAGCTTGTGGATGCGGTGACCACGCTGAGAGTGGGGTATCCCCAGGATCCGGAATCGGTAATGGGCCCCGTTATTGAAGCACCGGGCGGGAAGCTTCTCTCGGGACTAACAGAGCTTGGCCGGGGCGAAAGCTGGATTCTTGAGCCTCGGCAGCTCGATGAATCGGGCCGGCTGTGGTCGCCAGGGGTGAGAGCAGGGGTTCAGGCGGGAAGCGAATTCCACAAGACGGAATACTTCGGCCCCGTCTTGGGGATCATGACCGCACGAAATTTGGACGAAGCAATCGCTATACAAAATGGCAGCGACTTTGGCTTGACTGCGGGGATTCATTCCCTTGATCCCCGAGAAATAGAACACTGGCTAGCCCGCGTGCAGGCGGGAAACTGCTACGTCAATCGGGGGATTACCGGGGCAATTGTCCAGCGCCAGCCCTTTGGTGGCTGGAAGCGATCCAGTGTTGGGCCGGGCTCCAAAGCCGGTGGACCCAATTATTTGTTTGGTCTGGGATCGTGGCGGCGCACCCCAGCGAAGGAGGTTTCGCTATCCCAGGCGCCTGACCCCTATCTCATCGAGCTCGCGTCTTTGGCCAGCGATGATGGGGGCGAGGGCGCGTCCTTCATCACCAGAGCACTTGCCAGCGACACGGTTGCTTGGGAAGAGACCTATGGTGTGTCACAAGACCCGAGTGGGCTGGGCGTGGAGCGCAATGTGTTTCGATACCACCCCCACGAGGTGACGGTGAGGGTGGCGGGGTTTGTCCCACTTTTTGAACTAATGCGAGTGCTTGTGGCAGGGCTTCGCGCAGGCGCGAAAATCAATGTCTCCAGCACGGATCCCCTACCCCCCTCAATCCTTTCCCTGTTGGCTAAGGCTCCGAAGGGTCTCGGAAGACTCGGCACCTATGTGGTGGAAACCGAACGGACCTTCGTAGGCCGGGTGAATACACGCCCGCCCGAGCGGGTCCGGTTGCTTGGCGGCCGTGCTGATGCGTTAGCGGTGGGATTTGATGGCGCCCCCGAGGTCGCCATTTATGGTGACGAAGTGACGGAGAGCGGTCGGGTGGAGATGCTTCCTTTCCTCAAGGAACAGGCGGTCTCTTTGACGGCACATCGGTTTGGCGCCGCTGATATTCGGATGCGGGATTTGGTTATTTAGCCACCGGGCGAGTGAACCAGGCGAGAGAGAACGATGGAGCTCTTGGAGTGGTTCACATTGGGCGCCGATCGAACTCTTTCGATTGCCCGCTCTAACGATGAAATGTCTTTGGCGCGCATGTGAACAATCGCATCCGCATCCCCGCTGACGGTGCCCGCTCCAATGACCTCGGGGATGTGCGACAGGATGCGTTCCAGTTCAGGGGGCGAGACGGTGCCCTGGCAGAAGAGTTCAATGTAGGCCTCTACCGCCATTCCTTCAACAGAAGGGTCGACCACGATGGTGAAAGAGCGGATGATTCCTTGCGCCACCAATTTGTCTACGCGGCGCTTGACCGCAGAGGCCGAAAGGCCCACCACACCCCCAATATCGCCATAGTTGGCGCGGGAGTTATGGCGAAGCTCTGCGATAATTCGAGAATCAAGTGCATCCATGACGCCAGTTTACGCAGAAATAATGCGTTTAGAGCGCTTAATTCAACGAATATCTGCGTACATTTACCATCAAAGAGCGTTCGTTGCGTGTGAGGATGGAGGAATGATAACCACCGTTACCGCCGAGAAGGCACGCGAATCTTCCACGAAGAAGACGTTGCCCACCATCTTGATGTGTCGACCAGAGTTCTTCACCGTGAGCTACCGGATCAATCCCTGGATGCATCCGGAAGAACCCACCGACACGGCATTGGCGCTCACGCAGTGGCGGGCTCTCTATGACATCTACCAGGGCCTGGGCTTCACCATCGAGCTCATCGACCCCATTCCGGGGCTACCGGACATGGTGTACGCAGCCAACGGTGGTTTTGTGTTGGATGGAATCGCCTACGGCGCCAAGTTTCACTACCCGGAGCGTCAGCCCGAAGGCCCCGCGTACATGGAATGGTTTGCCGCGAAGGGCTTCACCGTCGTAGAGCCCGAATCCACAAACGAAGGCGAAGGCGACTTTTTGCTGGTGGGGGACGCGATTCTCGCGGCGTCTGGTTTCCGCAGCGACACCACCAGCCATCAAGAAATTGCGAAGATTTATGGCCGCGAGGTCGTGTCGTTGCAGCTCGTTAATCCTAGTTTTTATCATTTGGATACGGCACTCGCGGTGATCGATTCAGAGACCATCGCCTATCTGCCGAGCGCTTTCGATGAGGCGTCTCTCGATATTCTCCGCACGCGGTATCCCGACGCCATCATCGCAACCGAAGAGGACGCTGCAATTTTGGGGCTCAATTCGTTTAGCGATGGACACAACGTGGTCATCGCTGAAAAAGCGGTGAGCTTTGCGAGAGATTTGAAAGAGCGTGGGTATAACCCGATTGGAGTCGACCTCTCAGAGCTTCTGCTCGCTGGGGGCGGCGTGAAGTGTTGCACTTTAGAGTTGAGGGCATCATGACACCCTCCACGACAGCCCAAGCCTTAGAAACTGAGCGCGAATTCCTCACGAAGAACTACAACCCGCTCCCCGTCGTCGCCGCCAGCGCTAAAGGCGCCTGGGTAACCGATGTTGAGGGAAAAAAATATCTTGACTGTTTGGCGGCATATTCCGCGGTCAATTTTGGCCATGGAAACAGAACCCTTCTTCGTGCTGCAAGAAAGCAACTTGGCAAAGTCACGTTGACCTCCAGGGCTTTTCATCACGACAAATTGGGCCCGTTTGCGAAGGAATTGGCGGCCCTGTTGGGGATGGACATGGTCCTACCGATGAACACGGGTGCCGAGGCGGTAGAAAGCGCCATTAAGGTAGCCCGCGCCTGGGGATACCGGGTCAAAGGGGTTATGGCCAACAAAGCAAAAATCATCGTTGCGAAGGAAAACTTCCACGGGCGAACCATCTCGATTGTGAGCTTTTCGACTGACGAGTCATCAAAGAAGGACTTCGGGCCTTTTACCCCCGGCTTTGTCAGCGTCCCCTACGGTGACGCTGACGCCTTGGAAAAAGAAATTGATGCCAACACGGTGGCAGTGCTGATCGAACCCATTCAGGGCGAGGCAGGAATTATCACTCCCCCCAAGGGATATTTGAAAAAGGTCCGTGCCCTTACGAAGGCCAACAATGTCTTGATGATTGCGGATGAAATCCAGTCGGGGCTCGGCCGGACGGGCGCCACCGTTCAGTGCAACAACGAAAAAGTCGTGCCTGATATGTATATTTTGGGCAAAGCGCTGGGTGGTGGGATTGTCCCGGTCAGCGCTGTTGTGGGGCGAAAAGAAGTCCTCGGTGTTTTGAAGCCCGGCGAACACGGGTCCACCTTTGGCGGGAATCCCCTTGCGGCAGCGGTGGGGCTCGCCGTGGTGCGAATGTTGGCCAAGGGGGACATGCAACGTCGCTCCCAGCGACTGGGAAAACACTTGAAGAAAAGACTGGATGCCTTGGTGGGCAAAGGTGTTCTTGCTGTTCGAGGAGCGGGTCTGTGGGCTGGAATTGATATTGACCCAACCCTTGCCACCGGTCGTCAAGTGTGTGAGGCCCTGATGCGAAAAGGCGTCCTGGCCAAAGACACCCACGGTTCCACCATTCGCCTGGCGCCTCCGCTGATCGTGTCGAAGAAAGACCTCGACTGGGGGATTGACCAGCTTGAAGCGGTGCTCGCGGAGTTGCGTTCACGCTAGACAGATTGCCCCTTGAAATCCCAGAACCACTGGGTTAGCCTTAGGTTCTAACGCTGTTTCGGGAACGACCCCGACGTTTTCGTCTCCCCAGGAGAAATATGTCTTCTTTCGCGCGTACCCGAACACTCACTCTTCTCGTGGCTTCGAGCCTGGCGCTGGGTGCATGCGCAGCGGCTGAAGAGCCCGAGGCCGCCACAGAAGAGACTGTGGTTATCCAAGAGAGCGCCGAGGATATTGCCGTCGTCGCGGGAAAAGACGATTACGTCATTCTTTATTCCGGGCGGGAAGAAAGTCTTGTTCAGCCCCTGATCGACATCTTTATGGAACAAAGCGGTGTTCAAGTCGACATTCGCTACGCCGGAACGTCTGAATTAGCGGCACAAATTTTGGAAGAGGGTTCACAAAGCCCCGCTGCTGTGTTCCTTTCCCAAGACGCGGGCGCGTTGGGCGCACTGGGGGATGCAGGACTCTTGGAAACTCTGCCCGCGCAGATTAGTGATCGAGTAGACCCCGCCTTTACGTCAAGCGATGGCTCCTGGGTGGGCGTGACCGGTCGCGCGCGGGTTCTTGTCTATGACTCTGAGACCGTGGCACCGGAGGACCTCCCCACCGATGTCGATGGGATTGTCGCCCCGCAGTGGTCGGGCAAGGTCGGCGTCGCGCCAGCAAATGCTAGCTTCCAGTCCTTTGTCACCGCCTACCGGGTGATGCGCGGAGAAACCGCTGCGGACCAGTGGGTGTCTGGGCTTGTGATTAATGATCCCCAAATTTATGAAAAGAACAGCGCCATTTTGGAGGCGGTCAATGCCGGGGAGATTCCACTTGGACTGATCAATCACTACTACTGGTACCAGATGGAGAGCGAGCGGGGAGCGGACAACATGAGGGCCGCGCTCTACTTTTTACCCGCGGGGGACCCCGCAGCTGTGGTCAACGTCTCCGGAGTGGGGATTTTGGCGGCACAGAGCAGTGACCTGGACGCCCTCACCCTGGTGGAGTTCCTCGTCTCTGATCAAGCACAGCAATATTTTGTGAAGACGACCTTCGAATACCCCCTGGTCCCAGGAATCACCTCACCGGAAGGCCTCCCCCCGCTCTCGGAGCTTGCTTCGGCAGGATTCGACCTTTCTGATTTGCGCACCCTGGCAGACACCCAGGATCTTTTGCGGAAGTACGGATTGATTTTCTAGCGCCGCCAGGCCTTTACCCGTGACCTCTCTCGCCCCCGTGAAAAAGCCACCAACGTGGCTGGTGGGACTGTCCCTGGTCACCGTGGTTATCGTGACGATTCCCCTTGTCTACGTCGTGTTGCGGGTAAGTGAAATTCCGTGGGCCGAGATTCTTGTGGTCTTATCGAGGCCGCGCGTCGGGGAAATCACTCTGAACACGGTGGGCCTCAGTGCAGCCGTGTCCTTTACGGCACTCATTGGTGGGGTCGCCATAGCGGGACTTGTGACGCGTGTTCGCTTTCGCGGGGCCAAGGCGTTGCTCCTGGTGTCGGCACTTCCGCTAGCGGTGCCCTCCTATCTTGCCTCCTACGGATGGCTCGTTATTACACCGGGTATCAACGGCTTCGTACCAAGCTGGTTGCTCCTTAGTGCCGTAACCGTTCCCTACGTCACCCTTCCCGTTGCCGCCGCTTTGCGAGGGACTTCCGCAGAAGGCGAAGCCGTGGCGAGAACGCTGGGGTTTGGGCCGCTGCGAGCATTCTGGTTAGTCACCTGGCCGCAGGTGCGGCCAGCCGCAATTGCGGGGGCACTGTTGGTCTTTCTCTACACGCTCAGCGACTACGGCCTTGTCGCCATGCTGCGCTACGAGACGTTGACCTGGGGAATTCAACAATCCTTCGCAGCGAGTTTTGATCGCTCGCAGGCAGCCGTTCTTGCGCTTCTCTTGGTGGTCATTGCCCTCGTGGTGGTGGCGGGAGAGCGAAGCGCCAGAGGACAGGTTGTCCCGACCACCGCGACGTTGTCGACCGCAGAATCTTTGCGTCCGCTCCCTCGAACGCTGTCATTGGCCGTGATTCTGGTGGCACCCCTTGCCGGAGTCGTGATTCCTTTGATGGGGCTGGGGATTCGGTTGGTGGGCGCAGAAACGGTACGCGAGATTGACGTTTCCCGCTTAGCTCTTGCCACCGGGGTAACCGTGGGGATGGCTGTACTCGCCGCGCTCATTGCCCTGTTGCTTGCCGTTCCTGTTGCGGCACTCGCTGCACGGTATTCCGGCAAGTGGGTAGCAGGGCTCGAGACACTCGCGTATCTGCCTCATGCCATCCCCGGAATCGTCATTGGGTTGTCCCTGGTCTTTTTCAGCTTGGCCGTGTTGCCCCCGCTTTATCAAACGACTGCGGTCTTGGTCTTTGCCTATGCCGTCTTGTTTATGCCGAAAGCTTTGGGGACAGCCCGCGCCAGCATCAACGCTGTATCGCCCACCCTAGTGAACGTGGCCCGCACTCTGGGGGCTAAGCCATTCTCAGCCTGGGCGCGCGTCACGTTGCCTTTGGCGCTTCCCGGGCTAGGAATCGGCGCGCTGTTGGTCGCGATTGCGACAATGAAGGAATTGCCGGCAACACTGTTACTTCGACCCACCGGGGTCAACACCTTGGCGACAGAGCTCTGGAGTAGAACATCAGCGGGAGAATTTGGTGGAGCAGCGCCCTATGCTGCTCTTCTTGTCGTGGTGGCAGCAATCCCTGCGATGATTCTCTCGGGTGTCCGCTCATCAGCTAAGGAGGAACTATGACAACTCTCAGCGTGAAAAACGCCGGTTTGTCCTATGGGTCCAGGCCGGCGCTAACGGATGTCTCTCTCGATATTCCCTCGGGGTCTTTGGTCGCCATTTTGGGGCCATCTGGCTGCGGGAAAACCAGCCTCTTGATGGCTGTCGCCGGCCTGCTTTCTCTCGAAACAGGCGTCATCACCGCAGGGGATCGCGAGCTCTCCCGAGGAACAACCCGCGTTCCCCCAGAGCAGCGCGGAATTGGGTGGGTTCCTCAACAGGCGTCGCTTTTTCCTCACTTGAGTGTTCGAGACAACATTGGCTTCGGCCTTCGAAAAGGCCGCAGACGCAACGAGCGGGTCGAAGAATTGGCTGCCCTGATTGGGTTGACGGGTTTCCTTGATCGCTCACCCGGTCAGCTTTCTGGCGGTCAGGCCCAGCGCGTCGCGCTGGCGCGCGCGTTGGCCCCCTCCCCTGATGTGTTGCTTTTGGACGAACCCTTTGGGGCTTTGGACAGTGTCCTGCGCCACACCCTGGCACGTGACGTGGTGGAAATTTTGCGGGAGGAAGACATCACAGCAGTTTTGGTTACTCACGATAGAGAAGAAGCTCTCGATTTGGCCGACCGGGTGGCCGTGATGGATTCAGGTCGGATCGTCCAAGTGGGAACACCGGTGGAAGTCTATGAATCACCAGCTACCCCCTGGGTTGCCTCGTTCGTGGGTGACACTGTTGAGTTGGCGGGAACCTGGCGCCACGGTGCGCTCCAATGCCAGCAGTGCGGGGCAGCTGATTTTTGTGGACCCACAGAAAACCGTCCCGGATGCACGGGACACGTGGTGTGTTCGCTCGGCGATGTAGCCGCGACAGCGCAGGGTTATGTTCCCGAAGATGGCGCAGCCGTCCGAGTCGTGGTTCGTCCCGAATGGCTTGTCCCGGCATCTTCAGGAATCTCCGCGACGGTGAGAGGGGTTTCTTATGCGGGACACGACGCCCTTGTCGAGTTTGATGTAGCAGGCCAGAAAGACCGCGTCCGTGCCCGTATTGCAGCACCCTTTCTTCCCTCCATTGGCCAGGACTTCCGCTTAGCCCTTCGCCATCCGGCCCTCGTTTTCCCCGTCTCGCAGGATGCCACGCTAGCCTGATTTGGTGACTATTCACCCCCGCTCTTCGACCCAGTCTTTGCTGGATGCGCAAACACTGGAGGGTATCCACTCGCGCGCAGCGGGATACGACGAGCGCAATGAGTTTTTCCACGAAGACCTTGAGGTGCTTTCTGCCCTGGGCTATCTGAAGCCTCGAAGCCTGGCCGACACCATCGCCGACCAACGCCTCTTAGCCGCCCACGCGCCGGCGACAGCGCTCGGCGTGGGAATGCATCTGACCTGGATGGGGGTCGCACGGGACATGGTGAAACAGGGATTCACGCAGTTTGAGTGGATTCTTGAGGAGGGTGCTGCGGGTGAGCTGTTCGCCTTTGGGGTGAGTGAGCGCGGTAACTCCCGGGTGCTAGCGGATTCCACCACCGTGGTGCAAGAAACAGCGGAGGGTTTTGATTTCTCTGGGACCAAGATTTTTGTCTCCCTCTCTCCTGCTTGGACCAGGCTGTCGCTTCTGGGGCGTTTGGGTGAGGACATGATCCACGGCTTTATTGATCGTGAACAGGAAGGCTGGTCAAACACTCCAGACTGGGACACTCTGGGAATGCGAGCGACCCAGAGCTATACGACCACACTGGATAAGGCTCGGGTGCGCCTGGATCGAATGGTGCGAAGAATTCCTGTGGGCGATAACACGGACCCTTTCACCGTGGCGGTGTTCCAAAACTTCCTGCTCCTTGTGTCCAGCGTGTACGCCGGTATTGCTGATCGCGCGCTAGAGCTGGCAGTGGAGGGCGCAAGGAACAAAGGCTCCGCCTTTGACCCACTCGCACACCACAGCGATGACCCTGATATTCGCTGGCAGGTAGCCGATATGGCGATAGCTCTTGATTCCCTTGGCCCCCAGCTCGAGCGATATGCGATGGTCGTGGATTCTGGGGGAGGTTCCCCCGATCACTGGTTCAGGTTGCTCTCGGGCGTGAAACACCAGAGTGTTGAAGCAGCGAGAAGCATTGTGGATGGTGCCATGCGCGTGGTGGGTGGAAGTGCCTATCGTCGAACCCATGAACTCAGCCGGCTCCAGCGAGACGTGTTGGCTGGTGTCTATCACCCCAGCGACACCGAAGCTGTTCATGCCACGGTGGCTCATGACCTTCTCGGTCCTGTGGGGTAGAAAAAAATCTTTTTGGGGACCATTTTTTGGAAAAAACAATTTTTTACCGGGTCTAAAAAAAATCGTTAGGGTGTAAAAGGTAAACTAGAATGGGTGTAAAAGGTAAACTAGCTCAACCGACGCTGTTTCACTGACCCGGAACGCGCAGGGACAAGGGGACTTCATGGACTACCAACGCAGACTCATCGATGGAGTGCTCGACGAGCTCTTTGAAGAGCTCCCAGCGATTCTTTTGGACGGTCCTAAAGCGGTAGGAAAAACGACAACTGCGCTACAGCGGTGCGCCACGGAGAAAAGACTCGACATCCCGACAGATCTGGCGCGTGCAGTGGCTGATTCCCGATGGGTAGTGGAGGGAACGAAACCAATTCTCATTGATGAATGGCAAAGTGCTGCCCCGTCATGGAACGAAATCAAGCGCGCCGTCGACGCGGATAACAGGGGGAAACAGTACCTCCTAACGGGGTCTCTCCCCCCACAAGGAACACATTCTGGGGCCGGTCGAATTTCGGCACTTCGGATGAGACCGTTAGCGTTTGCAGAGCGCGACCTGGAGGAACCAACCGTCAGTTTCACTGCGCTCTTGGAGGGGAACGGCGAGGTTCGTGGCGAAACTCGCTGGGGATATGACGGTTACTTGCACGAGATTGAGCGTTCTGGTTTTCCCGGTCTCAGAAATCTCAGTTCACGGCCACGACGGGCGGCACTGGACGGATACATCACGCGGATAGTTGACTCGGATGTGCGGGAGCTGGGGAGGAATCTGAGAAAACCAGCATCCATGCTCTCCTGGCTCACCGCGTATGCGGCCGCCACAGCAACGACAGCCAAATGGGAGTCCATCAGAGTGGCAGCTTCTGATGGCGATTCAAATAGCCTGTCGAAGCCGGCCCTGATTGCGTTTCGTGATGCACTTACCCGGCTGAGGATTTTGGATGAGCTCCCTGCCTGGGTGCCCAGTAGAAATCATTTTGTTCGAGTGGGGCAAAGCGGTAAACACTTTCTTGCTGATCCAGCACTTGCCCTCCGCCTTCTTGACCAAAGCACCAAGCACCTCTACCTGGACGCTCTTCCCGGCCCTGAGCAACGGGATAGGCCTCTCGTCGGACGCCTATTTGAAGCCCTCGTAGCGCTCAGTGTTCGAACCCACGCGGAAACAAATTACGGCCAGGCCTTTCACTTTCGCGACGCGAGAGGTCTTCGCGAGATTGACATCGTCGTCGAGCGCGAAGACGGAAAGCTCCTTCCGATTGAAGTGAAACTGGGAAATGTCGTCACAACGGCAGACCTTCGGCACCTGAAGTGGTTTAAGGAGCAATTGGGGGAAGCGGTAATTGACCTCGTTGTGGTTTACACCGGAACCTACGCTTACCGGATGGAGGGTGTCGCGATTGTCCCCCTTTCGTTACTGGGCGCATAGAGCACTCGCTCAGGTCTCTTTTGCGCAGCAGGAGTAATTTTCCTCGCATACCATTACCCCATGGCTTCGAAACTGCGCGTTGATGACGTTTTTGTTGATTCCTGGGGCGTGACCATCCATTTCTATCGGTGGTCTCCGAAGAAGACACCGGTGGGAATCGTTCAGCTGGCCCACGGGCTGGGTGAACATGCGCTGCGATATCAAGCGCTGGTTGATGCCTTGGTGGAGGCCGGCTTTGAAGTGTGGGCTGATGAACATCGTGGCCACGGCGCGACCGGAGTCGAGCAGTGGTCTGGGGATATGACCAAAATGGGAAAGTTGGGGCCGGGGGGCATGCGCGCAACATTGCGTGCGGTGCGAGATCTCACCACGCTGATTCGGGGCGAGCGCCCTGGAATTCCGCTGTACTTTTTGGGACACAGCTGGGGCTCGATTATGGGTCAGATGATTCTGAACCAGGGTGGCGCTGCGGAATACGAAGGGATGATTCTCACGGGCACGGCCTATCGCTGGCCAGGTTCCATGAATGCAGGGGATTTGAACTCTCGCCACAAACACCTCGGCACCATCGGTGCCGAGTGGCTCTCGAGAGATGTTGCCGTTCATGAGGAATGGGCGAAAGACCCGATGACTTTTGTTGCTGACACGATGAAACTTTTGGGGCCGATAGACGCAGCGCGTTTGATCGGAAAACCTAAGAAACTGAACGCAGATATTCCGCTGTTAATCATGATTGGCTCGGATGATTCTCTAGGTGGGGAAAAGAGCGTCAAGAAACTGGCGGATGCATACCTCCGTCAGGGTGCCAGTGATGTTGAAGTCATCATCTATGACGGCGCTCGGCATGAGATATTCAATGAAACCAATCAAGCAGAGGTCCGTGGCGACCTTCTCGCCTGGTTGCAAAGCCGGCTCTCGGGGGCAAGCGCCTAGGCTTGGAAAGTGCACGCAGAATATAAGGTCCCGGGCGGAAAGCTTGTGGTTATCGATCTCGAGATTGAAAACCAACAACTATCCGACGTCCACCTGGCCGGGGACTTTTTTCTGGAACCGGATGAGGCACTCGAAGACATCAATCGAGCCCTGACCGGTCTGTCTGCCCACGCCTCTGCGGAAGACATCGCCTCCGCGGTCAGGTCTGCGCTGCCCCCAGACGCCGTGATGATGGGTTTTTCCCCTGAGGCGATAGGGGTTGTGGTGCGCCGAGCACTCACCGGCGCACGAGGGTTCACCGACTACTCGTGGGGCTTTCTTGCTCCCGAAGCGCTCGAGCCATTGCAGCAGATGGCGATGGATCAGGTGTTAGCCGAAGAGGTGGGTGCTGGGAGGCGGGGCCCCACATTACGTTTGTGGGAATGGGCTAAACCAGCAGTGGTGATCGGGAGCTTTCAGTCGCTTCGCAATGAAGTCGATGCGGATAACGCGGCGGCCCATGGGTTGGAAGTGGTCCGACGCGTCAGCGGCGGGGGCGCGATGTTTATGGAACTGGGTACCGCCATTACCCACTCCCTCTATGCACCCGCGGAGTTGGTGGCGGGGATGAGCTTTCAGGATTCCTACGCCTTTCTGGATGACTGGATCATTCAGGCGTTGCGGGGATTGGGAATTGACGCGACGTATAAGCCGCTGAATGACATCACCAGTCCGAGCGGAAAAATTGGTGGTGCGGCGCAGAAACGCCTCGGTAGCGGCGCTGTTTTGCACCACGTCACCATGTCCTATGACATGGATGGCGACAAAATGGTCGAGGTGTTGCGCATTGGGCGTGAGAAAATATCCGACAAAGGTGTTGCGTCGGCTAATAAGCGGGTGGATCCCCTCAGAGCCCACACTGGCTTGTCGAAAGCAGAAATCGAGGACCACCTCGTCTCCACCTTCCGTTCCCTCTATGGCCTGAGTGAGAGCACCATCACGGAAAGCGAACGCGAACGCGTTTCGCAGCTGGTCGAGGAAAAATTTGCCACACCGGAATGGTTGAACAGGGTTCCGTGAGTATCCCTGCCCCCATGAATCGGCGTATTCGCCTTCGCAGCGTCATCCTGTCGCTCTCGCTTGTGGCGGTCTTGGTGGGTGCGGTGATTGCCTCGGCAGTTATGGGGCAACTGGCCATCACTCCTGGGGATGTCATCGGGTCGCTTCTGAAATGGATGGGCTTCAACACGTCCCTCGCCCCCAATGACCCCATTATTGAAGCCACCTTGGAGGTGGTGAGATTCCCCCGTATCGTGATGGCGCTTGCGGTAGGGGCAGCGCTTGCGGTGGCAGGTGCGCTCATGCAAGCCGTTTTTGGAAACCCTCTTGCAGAACCCGGCGTCGTAGGTGTTTCCTCCGGCGCGGCTTTGGGAGCGTCCACCGCGATTGTCTTTGGAATTTCTGCAACGGGAGGGGGAGTGGCGCTCCTCGCCTTCCTGGGAGGGCTCGGAGCAACGCTTCTCGTTTATGCGGTCGCTCGGGCGGGCGGTCGAACCGAGGTGGTGACCCTGTTGCTTACGGGCATTGCGATCAATGCTTTTGCCCAGGCGGGTCTAGCCTTTGTTTTGTTTGTGGCCGACACCGCAAGCCGTGAGCAAATTGTGTTTTGGCAGCTGGGTTCTCTCGCGGGTTCGGTGTGGTCCGAAGTGGTGATTGTTCTGCCGGTGCTCATTCTTGGAACGGTTCTGGCCGTGTTGATGGCCCACCGGTTGGATTTGTTGGCCCTGGGGGAGAGAAATGCCCGCCACCTCGGGGTTGACGTCGAGCAATTGCGAATCATCGCCATTGTTTTGGTAGCACTCTTGACCGGGGTGGCCGTGGCGTTCGCCGGGATTATTGCGTTTGTCGGTCTGGTTGTTCCCCACATCATTCGCATGGCACTGGGTCCTTCCCACCGGGGACTGTTGATAGCCAGCGCTGTGGGGGGCGGGGCGCTCTTAGCAATTGCTGATTTGTTGACCAGGACGATCGTCCAGGGTGCTGATTTGCCCATCGGAATGTTGACCGCCCTGGTGGGCGGGCCTTTCTTCTTTGCCCTCCTCTATCAACAGCGCCGTCGCAGCGGAGGGTGGGCATAAGAATGAACGCCGCACCCGTTATTGACGTGCAATCAGTTGGCCTTGTTCTTGATGGCAGGGCCATTCTCAAAAACGTCTCGCTCCAGGTTTTCCCCGGTGAAGTGCTAGCCCTCGTCGGCCCCAATGGCGCGGGGAAATCTTCGCTGCTGTCGGTCATGGCCGGGGACACCCCCGCCACATCGGGGACCGCTCTGCTTTCGGGCTCCGATGTCACGAAGTACCGACCGGACGAGGCAGCGCGCCTGCGCGCTGTGCTGATGCAGTCCAACCAGGTGTCCTTCCCGTTCACGGTGTGGGAAATTGTGGAAATGGGCAGAGCGCCCTGGTCGAGAACGGCAGGTTTCGCCGAAGACAATGAGGCGATCTCTGACGCCCTTCACCGGGCAGATGTGGAATCTCTGATCGAGCGACGTTTCAACCAACTCTCGGGGGGCGAGCGCGCCAGGGTTTCGCTAGCCCGCGTTCTCGCCCAGCGCACGCCGGTGGTGTTACTGGATGAACCAACCGCTGCGCTGGATTTGAAGCATCAAGAGAGCGTGATGACCACGGTGAGAGACATCGCCAACCAGGGTCGCGCGGTGGTGGTGGTGGTGCACGATCTGTCCGTGGCCGCGGGATACGCCGATCGGGTGGCGATGCTCGATAGTGGGCGATTGGAAGCTATTGGCACACCGCGTGAAGTGATTGTCTCGGAGCGAGTGTCGAGAATCTATGGGCTTGAAGTCGATATTGATGTTGCGGGGAACCCGCCGCGCCCTATTGTGTTGCCCAGGCGTTAGGCCAGTAGCCCCTCAAACTCGCGGTTCTTCATCATGTATTTGGCAATGTAGGGGCAGACGGGGACGACACTCAGTCCACCTTCCTCCGCGATGGCCTGGAGTGTTCCTTTCACCAGGGGTACCCCCAGGCCCTGACCACGTTTTTCGATCGGGACCTCTGCGCGCACCAGGTGCAAGATGTCACCCTGGCGGTCGTATTCGACTTCACCGAGAAATTCGCCATCCTCGCTCAAGACGTATCGGTGCTGGTCTGATTCGTGCGTGATTTCCATTGGTTCAGATTATGCCGAATGCGCCTTGAGCGCTTCGGCCATGGCGAGGATGATTTTCTCCAGGATGTGCCCAGGCGTTGCCAGCATCAAACGCACATGACCCACGCCCGCTTCGCCACACAGCGCCCCATCGGTCAAGCCAACCTGGGCTTCATCGGCAAAAAATTGTGCCCACGATCTATCCCCCTTGATATCGGGTAATCCTGTGGCATCCAGCCAGGCAATGTAGGTGCCCTCGGGCTGTGTGTAACCCATGGCGGGGATGTGGGTGGCCAACAGGTCTGCCAGAAGGTTTCTGTTGTGATCGAGATAGCCCAGAACGTCGTCAAGCCAGGGGCCACCGGAACGGTAGGCCACGGTGTTTGCCATCACACCCGGTGTAGCGCTGCCATGGGAGACCATGAAAGCAACCTCTTTCAAGGATTCTTGGTGGGCAGCACTGGACACAATGAGTTGTGCACACTTCAGGCCCGGAATATTGAAGGCCTTCGAGGCAGAAGTCGCCGTCAGGGTGTGATTCGCGGTGGCCTCGGATATGGAGGCGTAGGGGATGTGGTGGTGGCCTTCAAAAGTAAGCGGTGCGTGAATTTCATCAGAGAACACCAGTCCACCGTGGGCCTCCACCACGACAGCCAAGGCTTCGAGTTCTTCTTGTGAATACACCCGACCCAGCGGGTTGTGGGGGTTGCAGAGAATAAACACTTCGGCCCCTGCTTCAAACGCTCGACCGATTGCTTCGAGATCCATCTCCGCGCGACCAGAAGGGCCAGCAATCATCGGAACCTGAATAACCTCATGTCCCCTGGCAGGCGCAATCGTGAGAAAGGGCATATACGCCGGGGTGGGAAGGATGACCGGCGAACCAGCAGCGGAAAAACGCTCCAGAACAAGGTCAAAAGCACTCAACACATCAGCGGTGGGATAAATCTGCTCCGCAGGGATGGCCCAGTCATAGCGCGAGGACAGGTAATCACTAGTGGCCTCAGCCATGTCGCTCTTCACCCCGGGAGGTAAATAGCCCAGCTGTGCTTTATCAACGGCGTCGTGGAGCACCTCGGTGATGACCGGGGCGGTACCAAAATCCATTTCTGCCACAAAGGCGGATAAATGCCCGGGATTCCTGGTCCATTTCATGCTTCCCTGGGCAACGAGGTCTGAAACGGTGATGTCATCAAAGCGGTGGTGCGAGGCCATGGGGTCCTTCCATCACTTCCCAGTCTGCCACCACCCAAGGCGAGACAAGCCTTCACTAGACTTTGGGAATGCCCGAGCCCCTTCGCTATAGCTACCTCGGTCCTGCAGGGACCTTCACCTGGGAAGCCCTCAAGCAAGTTGCCGGTGCCGAGGGCCATGAATGGGTCAGCGTCAACAATGTGGGCGAAGCCCTCGATGATGTCCTGCACGGCCGCAGTACCTATGCGATGATCGCCATCGAAAACAGCATTGAAGGCGGAGTGAGCGCCACCCAGGATGCCCTAGCGTTAGCGCCCGAGCTCCGTATGGTCGGGGAATACATGGTCCCTGTGCGGTTTGTTCTCGCCACCAGGCCCGGTGTTGCCTTGGACACGGTTACGACTGTTGCGGCCCACCAGGTTGCCTACGCGCAGTGCCGGGGTTGGTTAGAGAAAAACCTGCCCCGCCATAGTCATGTCCCCGCTGCCTCCAACGTTCAAGCAGCACTCTCTGTCACAGAGGGTGACCTAGCCGATGCAGCAATCGCACCGCCAGGAATCACCGAACAGGCAGATGTCGCGATCGTCGCAGAAAATATCGGCGATAACCCCGATGCTCACACCCGCTTCGTTTTGGTGCGAAAAGGCGGCATCCCGCCTGCGCGCACGGGCGCGGACAAGACCAGCATCATCGCCGAGCTGCCCGATGATGAAGCGGGGCGCTTGTTAGAAATGCTCGAGCAGTTCGCTACGCGTGGCGTGAACATGAGTTTGTTGGAATCCCGGCCCATTGGAGATTCGATGGGCCGCTACCGCTTTGTGATTGATCTGGATGGACACATCGAGGACGAACGAGTGGCTGATGCCCTGATGGGACTGCGCCGCTTTAGCCCCAATGTGATCTTCTTGGGTTCCTACCCCAGAGCAAACGGCCATGTCCCGAGCGTCTCAACCAAGAACAGCGATGAAGCGTTTGAGGAAGCCCGCCACTGGATTGCGCGTCTGCGCCAGGGTCAAGCGGAGTGAGCGTGACAGACTAGAGGGGTGATTGACCTCTCTCTTCTGCGCGAAAACCCCGAGCTTCTGCGCCAGTCCCTCCGCCAGCGCGGTGGCGAAGAAAGCCTGGTTGATGTGGCCATCGCTGCTGATCTGAACCGTCGTGATGCGATTGCGCAGTTTGAATCACTTCGGGCTTCCCAAAACACTTTTGGCAAAGAGGTGGCGAAAGCCTCGGGGGACGAAAAACAACGACTCCTCGCTGAGGTGAAAGAGCTGTCCCAGAAGGTGAAAGAGGCCAGTGCTCTGGCTTCGGCGGCTGAAGAACAGGCCGCCACAGCGCTGGGCGCACTACCCAACGTGGTTTTGGAGGGAGTGCCCTCCGGTGGGGAAGAAAACTTCGTCACGCTGCGAGAGGTGGGAACCCTGCCCACTTTTGATGGTGACCCCCAAGACCACCTCGATCTGGGCGAGAGCCTGGACATTATTGACATGGAACGCGGCGTGAAGGTGTCAGGCTCGCGCTTCTACTTTCTGAAGGGCGCTGGCGCACTTCTCGAGCTGGGATTGATGCAGCTGGGCCTGAAACTAGCGGTGGAAAATGGTTTTATCCCCCTGATTCCTCCCACCTTGGTAAAGCCGGAGGTGATGAAAGGCACAGGGTTCCTTGGCGAGCACGCCGATGAGGTCTATCACCTGGGTGAGGATGACCTGTATCTGACCGGAACAAGTGAAGTCGCGCTTGCCGGTTATCACAGTGACGAAATTATTGACTTAGAAAATGGGGCGCTTCGCTATGTCGGGCTTTCCACCTGCTATCGCAGGGAAGCAGGGTCCTATGGGAAAGACACCAAAGGCATCATCCGGGTGCACCAATTTCAAAAGCTTGAGATGTTTACCTACATCGAACCAGCTGATGCAGAAGCAGAACACCTTCGAATGCTGGGGTGGCAGGAACAGATGCTGCAGGCCTTGGGTTTGCCCTACCGGGTCATTGATGTTGCCGCCGGCGACCTTGGCTCCAGTGCTGCGAGGAAATACGACATTGAAGCGTGGATTCCCAGCCAGGGTGCTTACCGAGAGCTCACATCCACTTCAAATTGCACCAGCTTCCAGTCCCGCAGGCTCAATGTGCGCTACCGCCCAGAAGCAGACGGTCCCACGCAGCCTGTGGCAACACTGAACGGCACATTAGCCACCACCAGGTGGCTCGTGGCCATTCTTGAGAACCATCAGCAGCCCGATGGCTCGGTCATCATTCCTGAAGCGCTCCACCCCTATATGGCGGGCATGACCACTCTCAGCCCCGCCTAATTGCTGGCTGGTAGACATAGGGCATTATGACTTTTTCCCCGTGGCTTGTTGCTTTGGATATCGATGGCACCATCTTGCACGAAGATGGCACTCTGGCTCCAGCGATTATCGACGCCGTCCGCTCGGCGCGCGATAACGGCCACGAAGTAACGTTGGCCACCGGCCGATCCGTGTCGATGACTATTCCCATTTTGGACCGGTTGGACATCACGCCCGAGTACGTGGTCTGCTCTAACGGCGCCATCACCCTCAAACGCGACACCACGGCCCCCTCGGGGTATCGCAAGTGCCATGTGGAACACTTCGACCCCACCCCGGTGTTGACCAGAATTAAGGAACGGCTTCCCGAAGCTCACTACGCCGTGGAAGACGAAGCCGGTCTTTACCGCTACACCGACTGGTTCCCAGAAGGTGCACTGGATGCGCTCAGTGAACAAGTGACTTTTGAAGAACTTCTCACCACCGTCGCCACCCGCGTTGTCGTCATTGCCCCGGGCCATGAAATCGATGATTTCCTCGCCCGTGTCGAAGATATGGGGCTTCACCAGGTGAGTTACACCGTCGGTTGGACCGCATGGCTGGATATCGCCCCTGAAGGTGTCAATAAATCAACCGCCCTCGAGCGGGTTCGCGGATTCCTGGGCTTTGAACTCGACCGCGTGATGGTCGTGGGTGATGGCCGCAACGATATTGAAATGCTTCAGTGGGCGGCCCAGCAGGGCAGGGCTGTTGCCATGGGGCAGGCGCCGGAAGAAGTACTGATCCACTCGACCGAAACGGTCGGTGACTTCATGGCTGATGGTGTTGCCCAGGCGCTTGCAGGTTTGCCAAGCCCCGTCAAAAGCTAGGTGCCCTAGAATCTTCTGCGGAGGGCTGTCCGAGCGGCCGATGGAGCTAGTCTTGAAAACTAGTGGGCAGAAATGTCTCGCGGGTTCGAATCCCGCGCCCTCCGCCAAGGAAAACCTGCACGATGGCTACGTTTTGGCCCCTCGCGAGGAGGTCGAGAGCCCGAAAAACAGGGCGATAGAGCGGTTCACCTGAATTAGATTCTCGCCACTGAGATGTCCCAAGCGCTTGCCCAGTTTCGATCTCTGAATTGTGGTCGTTTTATCAATCATGATTGCAGACACACTAGTCAGCCCGTTCGCAGTCGTTGGATTAACCGTGATTCGAAAGAGGGGAGAAACAGAAGCTGACGTGGTTATCAGACACACAGTGACAGAGTCGGTCGCATCAAAACGGTCCTCTTGCACGATCAGCACGGGTCGAGCTTTCCCCGCGTAATGTGGGCCCGCGGAAACAGTCCACAGCTCTCCCCGCTTCACCCCTCGTTCTCATCTGCTTCAATCGCAAGGGAAATGCTTTCGAGGAACGCTTGATCATCCGCAGCGCCATCGGCTTGGGCTGCCGCGAGGGACTGTTCATGCGCGGCAGCCGCAAAAGAGGCGGTTCGCACATCCGGTAACCACATCTGAATAGGCCGCAAGCCTTCCTGACGCAGGCGACGACGATGCTCGGCAACTTTCGTCCGCGAGGAATTTTCTGGAGGGGGCACGTTCACTATGGAGCCTTTCGGTTACATGTAATGTATCGCAGCCGGATCTAGAAATAGGAAAGAGGCCAGCGGACGGGGGCTCATTCCCTCGAACAGGTGACTGTGGACACTAAACGGGGGGGCGTGTGCCTGACGTTTCAAAGCTCGTCCAATTAGAATCAGCGTTATACGACAACACCCATCCGAATTCGACACATTCCGATAATCGCTGGTCTGTGTCCGGGACAGCTTGTCGAGAACACTACTGAGGAGGAGCGCGTGGCCAATAAAGCCAAACCCTCTGCTCCCGATCTTTTTGAGACCAGTGGGGACTTGCCCCGACCGCTCCATTCCACTCGCAAGCGTTTAGGCGGTTGGAAGCTGGTTGCAACGCTCTCATCGGGGCTAGTCGGAGTACTCGTTCTTAGCGCCGGTCTCGTTCTCGGCCTCACGGTTCAAAACCTGCAGTCCAGTCTGGTCACGGTCGAATTACCCAATTCCCCAGACCCGATTTTGCCGAGCATCGGGGAGATCGATGGCGGGTTCAACGTGTTGGTTGTCGGGTCTGACACCCGTGCTGGTCAGGGAGAAGGTTTTGAGTTCGTTGATACCGAACTCAATGACGTGAACCTTCTGGTCCATGTGTCTGAAAACCACGATCACGCGGTTGTGGTGAGTTTCCCCAGGGATTTGCTCCTGGATATTCCCGCCTGTCCCAAGGCGGATGGCACGGAGTCGAAACCTCGGGAGATGGAAGCGCTGAATACCACCATGGGCATCGGTGGTTTGCCCTGCGTGGCGCTGACGATTGCGCAGCTGACCGGTCTTGATATTGGATATGCGGGACTGATGACTTTTGCTGGTGTTGCGCAGCTCTCCACTGCGGTCGGTGGCGTGGAGATATGTGTGGATGCGCCTCTGGTTGATCCGTGGTCAGGCATTGACCTTCCCGAAGCGGGGTATCACACGTTGGAGGGCTATCAAGCCTTGGCCTTCCTTCGCACCCGAAAAGGTGTGGGTGATGGGTCAGATTTATCCAGAATTTCCTCCCAGCAGGTCTATATGTCTGCTCTCGTTCGCACCCTTCAAGCCGATGGTGTGCTGAATGATGTGACCAAGCTTTATGGGTTGGCTCAAGTTGCTGCGAACACGATGGTTTTGTCGACAAGCCTGGGAAGTTTAGACGTGATGGTCGCGATGGCTCGAGCGCTCCGGGGGATTCCCAACGAGAACATCGTGTTTATTCAGTACCCGGTGCTTGACGCGGATCCCGAGTTGTATCCGGGGCGGGTAGTACCCAACGAAGCCCTAGCAAAAACCGTTGCCGAGCGCCTTCAGTCTGACGAAGCTTTCAGCTTGTCTGCCGGGTCCGAAGGGTTTGGTTCAACTTCAGCGAATCCGGATTCCGCGACGGGTAGTGACTCGCCAGAGAGCGACGTTGTCGAGGGACTTGTGGGGCAGACAGCGGGGGACGAAACCTGCACGGTAGCCCGCTGAGGACCGAGGTCGGTATAGTTGGGCTCGAAGTGTTGCTAGTCCTCATTTCAGGAGACGTCGCATAGTCCGGCCGAGTGCACCACCCTGCTAAGGTGGAGTTCCCTTTCGGGAACCGAGGGTTCAAATCCCTCCGTCTCCGC
>Ga0209702_10001182_pt1 | contig 51584 bp, 48 predicted proteins | sample FRY01_FD_187210 | JGI IMG/M metagenome (GOLD analysis project Ga0209702, IMG submission 187210) | Freshwater microbial communities from Lake Fryxell liftoff mats and glacier meltwater in Antarctica - FRY-01 (SPAdes) (version 2) | ecosystem: Environmental > Aquatic > Freshwater > Ice > Glacier... | reverse complement strand
CAGCGCTCTCATATTGGCTTGGCCCTGCAAGCCTTTTTGGTATTTGAAAAGTACTGTTTTAGAACCGGTATTAACTGGGTTAGTCTCAAAGCAATGATATTCCAGGATGCCGTTCGGGCCTTCAGGGCAAACCCTTGGTTTCAACAACCAGTGCACATAACTGCGTAAGTCTTATTATACTGTAAAAGAACTTAATACTGGGCTGCGATCTTTTTGAACCTTTTCCATAATCCAGGTATTTGCGTCCCTAAGCATATCAGCGTGAATGCGATGATTAGTTGCATAGGTGCGCCAGTTAAAATTAAGACCCGCATTTTTCATGATATCTCGGTCTTTTTCAGCAACTCGAGAAGGTATTACAGAATTTGCAATCCCGTGTGCCATAAAAATATCTAAGTTCTTTAAAGCTTGAATTCGCCATAACGGCGCTTGATATTTAGGCAGGTTGCCATTCATTGCAATAAGCCCAGCAAACTTCTCGGGGTATTGGAAGGCCATTCGATAGGCTAAGGTTGCACCTTCGCAAAAACCAGCAAGGAAAATTCTGTTGGTATGAATGTTGTAGGTGTCTCGGGTTTTTTCGATCGCATTAAAAATGTAGTCTTCCACCAAGGCATCGCTGTAACCATCGGCGCCCCAAGTGTAAGAAGGCTGTTGGTTTTTAAGATTGTTTTTGGCTTTAAGCTTCTTTTCCAGCAAGGTAGGATGCATACCTCTAAGGGAAATCGAAATAAAATTTCGTCTGCTAATATGGGGAGCATATCTCAAAACTTGTTCTTCATTACAACCGTGAGCGTGAAAGAAAACAATTAGAGGATAAGCATAGTTAGGTTCATAATGCACGGGAAGAAAAGTTCGAACAGGAAGGGAAGAAGGAGAAGAAACCTTGGAGTCGTAAAACCCTTCGGTGGATTGTTGTTTAACGAGAGATAAATGAGAAGGAGTCATAAGCACTCAAGTCTTTCTATCTTTTCCAAAAGGCCCAAGTTTTAAAATAAAACAAGGAAATCAAAAGGAAGTACAAGGTATCAGATGGTAGAAGTTTACGGTGCATCTCCGGTTGAGTCAACGAAAGACTTGAGTCAAGTTTTAAAAAAAGTGTGGATTTACCCCAGTAAAGTGATGAATAATCCGGTTAGGCCGTGTAGGTCGAAATAGTCGGATAGGGAGAGATAGAACAGGTCTGCCGATAAAGACAAACCTAATGGCTGTGAAATATTTAACTAAACCGTCTGTATTAACTAAAGGTCTTATATTAACGGCTGTATTCAATGCTTTTCCTAGGTTTTTATTTGCTTCTTGAGCAATCGTATAGAGAGAAGTTAATGGCGAAGTTTGCTCTTCTTTTTCCGAGAATAAAAGGCTTTTAACTCATATGTCTGGTTGAATTTAGTTGAAAGAGGTAACCTTAAAATAAATTGCCAAATTTAATAAGAACTTTGTGCCCCACTTCATTTTTTATTTCAATTAACAGGTGTGTAGTTAAATTTTCGATTTACATCTGTAAGGCACTTGGGCTTATTTACCTAACCGCTTTCTTGTTTATTGCTCAAAATGATTGCCAAAAGCTTTAACAGAAGCTTTAACAGAAGCTTTTGGATTTACCCTTGGAATTAATTAGTGTCTTCTCAATTTTAATGTGTTAGGACTTACGCAGTTGCCCATAATTTGGTTGTTTAGGCAGTTTTCATCTTTTTCTGATCATCCTGTCTTTCCCAAATTCCACCCGAATAGGGGCGATTTAGTTCCAACTGCGTAACTCCTATGTGTCTAAAAATTTACAAGTAATTTTAAAACCTTTTAAAAAGCAGCTTTAAGATAAAGTTTTTGTAATCCTTAGGGCTGATCGTCGATTGGCACAGCGGGTGCGATGACTTTAAAGTCGATAGATTTTTTGCAGGATTTAGCAGGTTGGTCTGCAAAGGAAGTCTCTTCGACACTTACCCATAAGGTGTATAAACCGGGCGGTAATTTTGAAGGAACTCTGAATTGAAAGGTTAGGTGATAATCAGACCTTTGCGCCCAACTGCGGTCAATCCGGGGTGGGAACGCCATATTAACGACTTTTCCTTGTTGATCGTGAATTTCCAAATTACTAGAAAGGATCGATTCATAAACCTCCCCATCTTTCTTGCAATAAACATTTTCAACCTCGACATAAACCTGAACCTTCTCGCCTTGAAAATTGGCCTTTCCTTGTTGAAATCCATAAGTGGAGGGCAAAGGGTCAAAAGAACCAAACCCATAAATTTCTTTGCAAAAGTGAAGGTTTTCTAAGTGAAGTGCAGCATATTTGCGCAATTTTTCTTGCGCCTTGCTTATCAGGGCAAGCGCTTGAGTCGATTCTTTAGCCCCTAAAACTTCATTCTTTAAAACTAACCCACAGGCAGCTAAAAGGTTTTCAACTAAATCTTGATTAGGAATCTTTGCATCTTTTAAAGTCTTGCCCGCAAGTTTCGGGTTGTTTTCAAGAATCTGTTTGAATGCCAACTCGGTTGGGTTGATCGGATGCAGTGGTTCTGTTGCTTTAACGACCAGAACTGCTGGGATTTTTACCTCAGATTCTTTTTCTAACTCGGCCTTAGTTGGCAACCCAGTTATTTCTAGCTTTGGGAAAAATTCGACTTTTTCAGATTTAGAAATCGCTTCACCTTTTTCAAGCGGACCTTCGATTTCCTTGGTAAGCTCTTTCCCAGATTCGGGCGGGGGCGGAATCGATAATGGTTTCGATTCATTTAATCCTTTTTCCCGCGCTTCTTCTTCCGATCGAAGCGAAAGCAATTGTAAAGCAGGTGGTAAATCCACCACTTTTAATGTCTTTTGGGCTTTTGGGTTTTCTTTTTCCTTGGCTTTTAAAACGCTTGTAGCCTTCATCTCCGATTCAGCTTGTACATTTAATAGCGTGGGTGATTTACCATCCTCATCTAATACAACTACTTTGGCTTGATTTTCTTTGGGCACTTCGATGCGTTGTACCTTGGCTTGGCTAAAGCTAGAGCACCCGCTTGCCAACCCCAACAATCCAACTAACAAAATTTTACGAATCAATTGACGCATTAACTTTCCTAATCCTAAATCGCTATCTATTTGAATTTCTAAGTACGTTAGACGGGCAGAGATACCCAAGGTTGAACCCGTGGTCAACCCAAGCCTTAATAAAATCCGACAAAATTCGGTAAGTTTAGGGTGATTGGAACAAATGGGATATGAACATTTATAAAGAAGGCCCGACTTAGAGGAGGCCCGACTTGCTTGGTAAGGGTTACTCCTAAACCATTAAAAATTAGATCCAAATCTTCATCTTGCTGAAAAGGTCGGGCGGGATTTTTCGCTCCGTTACCCTCAAGATCTCGCTAGGCAGATACCGCGTGCTTTGGTGGCCCACTATTATCAATTCGTTCTTAAAGGCTTGCGCTCGTTCGACAAAGTCATCAAGATGCATATGTCCATATTTGTGAATTTTTTCCCTTCGATGCCTAGAGCGAATGAAACTCATTTCGGTAATAAGCACCTTTGCTTCAAAAACAGCGGGGTAATTATCAAGCCCGGCGGGGCTGGTGTCGCCTGTGTACGCAAGTAAAGGTGTACGAATTTCTTGGGTGACCACTGTGCCTGAAAGTCGGAGGTCGCGTATTTTATCCCCTGTTAATCCTTGAAATTCTTCTTTTAACTTATTGCGCCTGTGCCAAACCATAAAACCTAAGGATGGTATGGTGTGGGTGGTTGCAAAAGTAGTAACCACATGATCCCTGCTAAGTTCAAATTCCTGCCCTGCTTCCAAGCCGTGAAAATTACAATTCATCCTGCCCCGATCTAGCCTTTGAAAAACCAAAAGCAATCTGCGTAGGTCGTCAACCGCATAAGCAGGCACATAAATATTTGGGGGTTCCATCTTCATCATGCGTCTTCGAGCCACATAAACAGGCAAACTAGCAACATGATCTAAATGAGTATGGGTTATGCACCAGTTTGGTGTTCCCATAAAATCCCAAGGTTGTGCCCCAAGGTCGAAGCCCAGTTTTAATTCCGGAATTCGCCAATAAGATTGTACCGCAGCCCGAGAATACCCTTCAATTGTAAGGTTTCCGTGTATGTGTTGCAGGTAAGGTGCGTTATCGACCATGTGTTATCCAGCGGTTAAAAGCTTTTAATCTCAAAAGTCACTATAAAAACAATGGGGCACAAAACCAAGGTCTGACATTAATTTAGGGTTTACATTCATGATTTTAGAAGGTTTAGTCACGACACTAGGGAAAGAAGGAAAAATCCATATTGCTCCCATGGGTCCACGGGTAGACCCTGAAATGACCCGTTTTCAATTACGGCCTTATTCAACTTCCCAAACTTGTCGAAATTTGCTTCTACACCCCGAGGGTGTGTTTCATGTCACCGATGATGTAACCTTGATAGCCCAAGGCGCAATAGGCGTTATCAATTCAGCGCCTAGCAAGCCCGCAAGCCTTATTAAAGGCTTTATTCTTGAATCAAGTTGTAGGGCCTACGAATTTAAGGTTACGCATATAGACACTTCAGAAGACCGTGTCAGGCTTGAATGCGAAGTAGTAATAATGCATAAGCAGAGGGATTTTTTTGGTTTTAACAGAGCTATGTTCGCAGTTTTAGAAGCTTCTATTCTCGCTTCTCGAACAGCGTTTCTTTCCCATGAACAAATCGAAAGCGAATTTAAAAAATTATCCACACTAGTTCAAAAAACAGGATCTGAAAAAGAAGCTTCAGCTTTTTCACTGCTCGAAAATTATGTTCGAAGTCAAACCGATTCCAGACCTGCCTCGGAGACCAAGAATGCCAATTTTTGAATTCGACCCCTTGGCCCCACCTTTAACGCCCCGTTTTTCAGGTTCCTCCGATTTTCAACTCATCCACCACGGGAAAGTCCGAGTCAATACCGGTAGTCGATTACATTTCGGTTTCCTTGATCTTACTCCAGACAACACGCACTTTTGGAAAGACTTAAACGGCATTTGTTCCCTGCCGGTGCGGCGCTACGGTGGCATAGGATTAATGATTCCTTCCCCAGGAATTTCAGTCCTAGTCGAATTATCTAAGGCGTGGGAATACCAAGGCGAGCATTTTCATCGTGCTGAACAATGCTCCTTGTTGCTTCAAGCTTTTTGCTTAGAGAACAACCGAGAACTAAAACCTTGTCGGGTGACGGTTGAAAAGTCGGCCCCCCATCATGTTGGCTTAGGTACAGGAACTCAACTTGCCCTAGCCGTAGGAAAAGCTTTATTACTCGCAAATGGTTTAGATCTTCCGACTAAAGAACTAGGCCCTGTTCTGGGCCGTGGAAAAAGATCTGCTATTGGGCTTTATGGTTTTGATCATGGCGGGATTATTGTTGAAGGGGGTAAAGCACAGGATGAGAATATATCCCCATTAGTCGCTAATCTTCCTTGGCCTAAAGAGTGGGAAATCGAATTACATTTAGAAAGCAGTAAAACTGGGGTTCATGGCTCTGAAGAAATTCAGGCGTTTAAGTCAATTATGGTATCTAATGAAAACGCCGAACATCTTGCTGCAAACCCTAGGAATGCTTTGTTAGGGATATTGCCCGCCATTATTTCCAAAGATCTAAACGCGGTAAGAAAATTCATCTTCGATATGAATATGCGCACCGGTAAAGTATTTGAACCATTTGAAGGGGAAGACCAAAAACGCAATAATAAGAACGAAAGAAACACTATCGAAGGGTTTTGTGGCCAAAGTTCTTGGGGCCCAGCTTGCTTTGGTATTAGAATGAAACCTTAAAGTTCAACTAAGCAAGTGTCTACTTATCATTCCTAGGTCCACTCTCGGGGGTTGATTCTTTTGCATTGATCATTTTAATTCGAGGGTCTATTTCGGTACCCGGAGCAAGTTTTGGGTCGGTGTTTTTAACTTCTGATTCTCCACCACAACCTAGGCACCCAATAACAAAAGCTACGATAAGAACTTTTTTCATAAATATCTCCTTGGCAATTTATTTTAAATGTCCCAGACTAATCAAGGGTGATTAACTGACCATCTTGGGCACCACAAAGGTAAACATAAATGGGAAAACTAATGCTCGGTTTTATCGATCGAACGGAGCCATCTAGAAACAAAGTCGTAATAATGTTTCCCGGATGTAAGCTACCAGGATATCCACCACCTAAACCTCTGCCTGCTGCGGTATTATCACAATTCGTGTTGGTGGTATTAGGGCAAATACCATAGTCAGAAGCCGAGTAAGCGTGTGCATAAGACATCATACTCCACCCTTCATTTGCAGTGCCAGCGAATTTGTTGCCACCTGCAGATTCAGCAAATCCTATGGTGTTGCTTGTGCCATCTGTAACTTGATTAAGAGGCATAGCAGATTGTCGCCCGCCGTTGTATTGGAAAGGCCCGATGTAATCATCTAATTGGAAATAGCCAATGTTTACAAGATAATTAGTTTTGCCAGCTCGGCTTACAAAGTCTGCAAAAGTCGCACTGGTGTTACCAGTGAAATAATAAGTCGTGGAATTGAGAGTAGGTGGCGGGGCCCCTGCACCGCCTAAAAAAGTTGTAGGGTAGTGTTTGCCTCTTACACCTGCAATTCTTCCTTGAACCAAATTTCTTGCTGTTTTTGGATCGGGTGCAGTAGGGCATATTAAACCTTTAATATGATTATCATTGGCAAAGGGATCCCCAGGTGCGGGAGCAACGCCATAGCCTGGAAGCACTGGTAATAAATTCGAACACCAGAAAGATCCCGATGCGGACGACTGGGTTTTTTCCCAAACCTTTGCAAGCGATTCTTGTTCTAAATAAGGTAGAAGTGTAACTAAAGTTGTTGCTCCTTTTTGAGTCATACTGGAAGGCAAATTGGTTTGGCTAGATACAAAATTATGAACCGCTAAACCAATCTGTTTCATATTATTGCCACAGGTCATCCGAGCAGCAGCTTCCCGAACTTTTTGAACTGCGGGTAATAATAAACCTATGAGAATTGCTATGATTGCGATAACGACTAAGAGTTCAATAAGTGTAAATGCTTTTCTACATAATAATATTATCATAATTTTTATACCAATATTTTAAATGTTAAGAATTTATGAAGATATTAATATAATAAGCTTGTAAGCTGGTAGATTTCAATTGATTTGTTAAAATTATAAAAGAATTTTACATCTTAACTTATAGAAGTGGTAAATGCACTGAACCTAAGGTTGCAACCATTGACCAAAACTTTTTATACCCAAGGAACGCATAAGTCATTTAACAGCATAGGTTAAGTGAAAATAGCTATAGGTGTTCTAACCCATAAAGTTACCGGTAAAACTTAATGCTTTCATTTAAACCTACCCTTTAACTTCTGGGTTTACTATTTTTTCTTTAGGCCATTTTCCACGAAGAATATCCACCACAGCGTGGGCCGCTGATAGCGCCATATCATCTCGGGATTGAATATCCACCCCTGCCATATGCGCAGTTAATACAAGATTTTCCATCTCGAAGATGGCTAACTTTCCTGGGGGTTCTTCTTCAAAAACATCTAGCCCCGCACCTGCAATCTTTTTTGACTTTAATGCTTCGTGAAGATCATCCGTTTTTATAACACCTCCCCTTGAAGTGTTGATAAGGTATGCGGTTGATTTCATTAACCCCAAGGTTTTACTGTTAACTAAATGATGCGAATCTTGGTTGTAAGGAAGATGCAAAGAAAGATAATCCGATTCCTGTAAAAGTTCTTCCCAAGTAACGAGATTAATATTGTGGGACTTGCAAAAATCGTGATCGGGGTAAGGTTCGTAAGCAATAACATTCATTTCAAATGCTAAGCCTCGGGTGGCCATTGCTTTGCCTGTTCTGCCAAGGCCAGCAAGGCCAAGGGTTCTGCCGCGCAGAGGAATATTGGTGCCTCGTGGAAATTGCCCCGCTTCAACACTTTTATGTTGTGGTACAAGTTTTTTTGCAAGCGCGAGTATTAGGCAAAAGGCGTGCTCTGCTACCGCGCCTTGATTGGTTCCTGGTGCAATAGTAACCACAATTTTATTTTTAGTGGAAGTTTTTAAATCAACCGCATCATAACCAACGCCTACCCTTGCAATAACTTTCAATTGTGGGTTGGCATGGATGACTTTTTCGTTGTAGGGTTCAGAGCCAGCAAGAACAGCATCAACCCCGTGTAGCCATTGAATTAATTCTGCTTCTGAAAGTTGCTGTCCTTTTTTTGGGTAGATGAGTTCGTGCCCAGCATTTTTAAGTACGGTAACAAATTCAGCGTCAATTCCATCAAGGGGAGAGGGGGCGATTAATACTTTTGCCATTTTAGAACCTTTCAACACGGATTAGGATAAAGGCAGGAAAGCTTATGAATAATATATTATAAAATAATCCCGCTAGCGGTTTGCAGCCTAAGAGAAATATAAGAAGTTTCTTGAAATAAGGTGTTCCAAGAAAGTTCTGCAATTTCAGTTGTTACTAATGAAAATGCAACTTTCACCCCCGGCCTAAGTTGCCCTAGTTTGGCCAAATCTGCCCTTATTACTTGAGCAATTCTTGGATAACCCCCGATGGTCTGACCATCAGACCCAAGCACTAACAATTGCCCATCTCTTGCAACTTGAATGGTGCCCGGGCAGACCGGTTCTGATAACATTTCTTTTTCCGGAATTTGTATAGAAGCCCCCGATAATCTTAGCCCCATTCGGTTGCTAGAGTTTTGAACTGCAAATCCCTGTTCTAAAAATTCTTGTTGACGAAAGGAAGAAAACTCTGCACCGGGTGTTACCCGAATGGGCAAAGTGGATTCTTGCCAACTCCATTCTTCGGGAAGCCTTGACCCTGTGCATTTGCTAACCTTGCAGGATATGTGTTGGTCAATTTTAATGGGGCCAAGCGAAGAACGACTGCCCAATATTGTGTTTTCAAGAAAGCCACCTTTGGCCCCAAGGTAGCCACGAACCCCAGAATAACAACTTCCGATTTTAAGTGTTTCATCTTTTCTTAAAGTGAAGGTGTTTAAACTTCCTAAAGATTTTCCATTAATTTCTAAATGAAAAGGTGCGCCAACAAAGGAAAGAGCTATGTCGTCTGATGCAATTAAAGTTGGTCCAAGCAAGCTTATTTCCAATGCAGCAGATTCAAGAGCGTTGCCTAAGATTGCATTGCAATATTGAAAAGAAACCCAGTCTGCTGGCCCTCCCCAAGGTAATCCCCGATGCCTTTGCCCAAACCTTCCCCCATCAACTAAAAGTGTATTTAGCCCAGATTCTATTACGGTAAGGCTCATAAATTATCCGCTGGTTTGAAGGATTGAACTTCGATGCCAAGAGTTTTTAGATTCTGCCTAAGTCCGTGAATAAAAGTTAATGCGTCTGGTTGGTCGCCGTGAACGCAAAGAGTTTTAATATTATGAATAGAAATTAATTGCTGACACTGAATCGCAGCTAAGGTTGGACTGGTGATAAAGGGATCGGGAAGATTACGAGGAATAAGTTTTCCATCGTTAGAATATTTCCGATCAGCAAAGCCTTCAAGGAAGAAAGGTACTTTGTTCTGGGCAGCAAATTCTAAAACAGAATTGGGAGGGCCAAAGATCGCCAGATTAAATCTTTGTGCAATTAAGATCATTTTGTCAGCAAGGCTTTTGTTAGAAGAAGCTTGGTGGTAGAGTGCCCCGTGCGGTTTTAAATGAGATAAAGGCACCCCCGCATAGTCTGCCAAGGTTTTTAAAGCTCCAACTTGAAATAGGCATTCAGCAAAAACTTGATCCGGAGAAAGGGTCGAATCTTTTCTACCAAAGTTAATCGGATCATTGTACCCCGGGTGGGCCCCTATACTTACACCCAAGTCTTTCGCTTTGAAAAGTAATTCCAAAACTTGGTCGGGCGAACCAGCGTGTCTGCAGCAGGCGATGTTAGCAGATGAAATTAAAGGCAGTATGGACAAGTCGCTGGTGTATCCTTCGCCCAAATCACAATTCAAATCGATATTCATAATGTGCCTATTTTTTTGGCCTAAATGCTTTCACTAGGTTCTCATTGGTTGTAAGGTATGGCCCCTCGATAAGATCAATGCAATAGGGTATTGCAGGAAAAACAGCAAGGAGACAATCCCGAATTGCAGAGGGCTTCCCCGGTAAATTTATAATCAAAGTACTCCCTCTTATTCCTGCAATTTGCCTTGAAAGAATAGCAGTAGGCACCACCTTTAGCGACTCACTTCGCATCTGTTCCCCAAACCCATCAAGTATTTTATCACAAACAGTTTTAGTCGCCTCTGGGGTGACATCTCTTTTAGCAGGGCCTGTTCCCCCCGTGGTAACCACCAAACAACATTGCTCAACTTCGCAAAGCTCGATTAAGGTTGATTCGATAGTGGATTGTTGGTCGGGAATCAATTTTGCGACCGTTTGAAAATCACACGAAAGAATTTCCCCAAGGAGTTGTACAATCGCCGGACCCCCTAGGTCTTGGTAAATTCCCTGACTAGCACGGTCTGACACCGTAACGATCCCAATGCGAATTGGCTTATTCATAATAATTTATCCAACCTAATGAATTATTCCTAAATTCAAGATAACATAGCAACATAATTGCAGCTTTACACAAACTCGTTAAGGAGAATATATGAGAACTGTATGGAGATTTCATAGCGCAGGAGAACTGGTGTTTGGCTGGGGCGCAGTAAATGAAGCTGGAGACATAGCTAAGCGAATGGGGCTTAAGCGAATTTTTCTGCTAACAGATAAAACTTTATTGAAATACGAAATAGCACAAAAAGTAATAAATCCACTTAAAGAAGCTGGAATCGAAGTGGAAATTTATGACGGCGGTGAAGCTGAACCTACACTTCCTGCTGTCTTAAATGCAATTCAGGCAGCAAAATCTTTTGCCCCTGATGGCATCTTTGGCGTCGGCGGCGGTAGCAATATGGATATGGCAAAAATTGTTGCCAAGGTTCTTGCTCACGGGGGTAGCCCCTTAGATTATGTTGGCGATGATCGCATCCCCGGACCTATCCTTCCTTTGATTTGTGTCCCTACCACGGCTGGCACAGGTTCCGAAGTCTCGGGCGCTGATGTCTTTACCAACCCAGATTCACAGCTTAAATTGGGCTGCCTTAGTAATTTCCTTAGACCCAAAGTTGCTATTGTTGACCCTCAAATGTCGGTTTCTTGCCCTAAAAAAGTTACCGCAGATAGCGGTATCGATGCCCTCACTCACGCCATCGAAGCTTTTACCGCTGTTGATAACGAAGTCTTCCCTCTTCCACTTGGTCAAACTTCCGTCTACCAAGGTAGGCATTTCTTTGGCGATATGGTCGCTGAAAAAGCTATTCGCCTTTGTGGCCTTTTTCTTAAACGCGCTGTTACCAATGGCGATGACCTCGAAGCACGCGAAGGTATGGCACTTGCTGCTACCCTTGGCGGATTGGCTTTCTCTAATGTTGGTGTGGCTGCTGTTCACGCACTGGAATACCCCGTTGGTGGGGCAGTCCATTGTTCACATGGCGAAGGAAATGGCTTGCTGCTTCCTTATGTGATGAAGTTTAACTTGCCTTTGAGAAAAAAAGAATTTGCTTTAATAGCTAGCTTCCTAGGGGAAAATATGACGGGGCTTGATGAAAATGCAGGTGCGCTAAAAGCTATAGAAGCAGTAGAAAAATTACGCTCGGATATTGGTATACCTTCTAAACTAAGAAATATTGGAGTAAAAGAAAATCAGCTTCATAACTTTGCGGTTAAAGCTCATAGCATTCAAAGGATTTTAAGAGTAAACCCTAGAAGCACTACAGTCGAAGAATTAGAGCAAATATTACGAGACGCCTTTTGATCCCGGTTTTCCAAATAAAAAAAGTAGGATGCGATCGAATCGGTCGCGCCAGTCGTTTTCGTGATGCTGACCACCCATAATTTCCTGATAGTAATAATTCCAACCAGGCAATAAACCTATCTGCTCTAGCCTACTTGCAAGAAGCCTAGTTAAAGTATAGGGAGGATTTACGCACCCCGGATACTTTCCCTCTTCCGTACCCATATCGAACCAAATTCGAGCGTTTTCAAGCCTATTTGCCTGAGCCAACACATCGTAAAGCGATTTTTGATTAGCCCACCAAAGAGAAGCAGAAATAGCACCACAAAGCCCAAAAGTTTCAGGGTAATCGAGTGCCAAGGTAAGTGAAACAAGGCCACCAAGGGAAGAGCCAGCAATGCCACAATTCTGCGCTCCTGCTAAGGTCGAATAATGCGAATCAATAAAAGGCTTAAGCTCTTCAGCAAGGAATTTGCCATACATTCTGGCATTCCCGCCACGCTTTTCACGGGCATCTTTATGCAAAGTGTATTCTTCTTCGCGCTGTAAAGTGTTATCAATTCCGACTAAAATAAGAGGTTTTAAAAAGTTTTGCCTGATGAGCCGTTCCGCTGTTTTATCCGCTTCCCAAATCGAACCAAACGCAGCATATTTCTTGTCAAACATATTTTGGCCATCATTCAAATAAAGCACTGGGTAACTTTGGTCCGCAGAATATCCAGGGGGTAGCCAAACCGCAATAGTTCGACTATTCCCCAAGTTGTTTGAGAAAAAATCAAAATGGTAATTAAAGCGTGCGGGTGAAAAGTCCAAAGCTTAACTCCGATCTTTCAAAGGAGGTGGGTATATAAAAGTTGCATTAAATGCATCAGGCAATAAATCTCTTAACCTGAAAAATCTTATCTCACCTTCTAAGTTTAGGCCCCATATTTTTAGCTCGGGTGCAAACTCATATAAAAATTGCCTGCAGGCCCCACAGGGCGGGCACGGTGGCGCTGAATTCGCTACAATCACCATCTCCCCAAAACTCCGATACCCCGCTGATACCGCTGCGCAAACCGCTGTCCGCTCTGCACATATCGTTAACCCATAACTCACATTCTCGATATTACAACCACTAAAAATCTTACCATCTAAGCTCCTAATTGCTGCTCCTACTTTAAAATTCGAATAGGGCGAATAAGATCGCTGCTGTACTATTTTTGCTTCTGTTATTACATCATCTGGTGGCATCATAATTTTCCCATCCATTAAACTTCACTATTCATAAGCCAGTTCACTTGATTTCTTCTAGTATTAATTTATTTTCTAGTAAAGGACTTTGCTCCACAACAATTGCGTGCTCGCAAAGAGTCATTGCTTTTTCTAATCCTTTACCATTCCTATGCCGAATTTCTATAATCATATCACCTTTATAAACTTGAATAGAAGGCTTTTGATGTAAAATTATTCCCACCCCGGGATCAATCGTTCCATCTGCTCGGTCTCTTCCAGCACCTAAATAACAACCTGCCCAGCCTAGTTTGCAAGCATCGATGAAATTTAACCAGCCCGATTCTTTCGCTTTGATGAAAATAGCCTCTGAGGAAACTTCCAATAATCCAAAATTATCAAGTACTTTTGCATCCCCGCCTTGAGCTATGATTAATGATTCAAATTTTTCTAGCCCAGTTCCTGAAGCCAGCTTTTCTCTCACAAGGTTGATGGCTTCTTCAAGTGTGGCAGTAATTCCTCCTGCTTTTACCATCCTTGCGGTAAGCTGAATCGAAAGTTCTTTGGTGTCTTCGGGGCCTTTCCCTTTAAGTATTTCAATGCACTCTTGAATTTCGAGTGCGTTGCCTATTTTGTAACCTAAAGGCGAATCCATATTGCTAAGAATAGCCTCGCAATGAATCCCCGCTTTTTTCGCAGTGCTAACTAAAGACTTGGCAAGCTTTCGTGCTTTGTCTCTTTCAGGCATAAAGGCACCAGCACCTGTTTTTACATCCATAATTAAAACTTTTATACCCTCTGCAATTTTTTTGCTGAGTATAGAAGCAGTAATCAGCGGAATCGATTCTACCGTTGCAGTTACATCTCTAAGGGAATAAAGAACCCGATCCGCAGGTGCGATTTCTTTAGTTTGCCCAATCATTGAAACCCCAAGATTTCTTAAAACTTTTTCAAAAGTATTTAAGTCAAGGTTCACATTAAACCCAGGAATCGATTCAAGCTTATCTAAAGTGCCTCCGGTATGGCCTAGCCCCCGTCCCGAAATCATTGGCACAAAAACACCACAAGCCGCTGCAAGTGGCCCAAGAATTATCGAAGTTTTATCCCCCACACCTCCCGTACTATGCTTATCAACCACCGGGCCAGGCAAATTATTCCAGCTCAGTACTTTTCCTGAATTAGCCATCAAATTTGTTAATATTGCGGTTTCTTTTGTAGTCATCCCTTCAAAAAATATCGCCATTAACATCGCTGAAAGTTGGTATTCTGGCCAGTTCCCCAGAGTTGCCCCTTCTACAAAGCTTGCAATTTCTTCTTTTGAAAGCGTAAACCCTTCTCTTTTTTTTCTGATAAGTTCGGGGATTAGCATCCTAGTTATGCTTTCTGTAAATTTTAAACCATTCAAATTCAATTTCCATTTGCTTAATTCTTAATAATGTTAGCTCGAATTGAGTATGATATAAGCCAGCATTTATTTTTATCAAACCATAAAGTATCATCTTTACTTATTACAAGATACTTTGTGATTTCCTAACGGATGAAATTGATGGAACCCAAATTAACTCTCAAGAAAAATAGAATAAGGCAAGTGTTTCAATTCGCTTTAGAATCGATCCCTACTCTGTTTATTCTTGCTATCCTTTTGGGAATTGGTTTTTGGGGGACTCGTACCGAATGGACTTTCAAATACTCCTTTAGTAATAATGAAGAAGCAAAAAAGCAGGAAAGTCAAAAAGCAAATAAGGCATCCCTTTGGAAAAGTGAACCCGGACCAGAAAAAAATAATCCCTTCGAAAAAGCTTTAATCCTTGCCCCTAATAATGACGCAGTCAACCTCGCTGAACTCCAATTCCAAACCCTTACCGAGCAACCCTTTATAAAATCAATTTCTAGTACTGGGTATATCGAGTTTGATAACTCAAGAAAAGGTAACATTAGTTCGAAAGCTCCGGGAGTAGTAGCAAAAATTTTTAAAAAACAGGGCGATAAAGTCCTCAAGGGCCAAACCATCGCTCTGATCGATTCGACCGATGTTGGAAAAGCTAAAACCGATTTTGTTCAATCGCTAGTACTTAAAGATAACCGCCAAAAATCTTTGGAAAGAGGACAACTTGCCGCAAGTGTTATTCCCGAACGACAAATCCGCGAACTCGAAATGGCTTTCCGAGAAATCGAAATAAAAAACCTTGCTGATAGGCAAACCCTCGTCAACTTCGGATTTACTATTTCAGAAGATGCATATAAAAATCTTTCTGATAAAGAAATCTTTAAAAAGATTTGCGAAATCGGTATCCCAGAAGAAATTATTCTCGAATCAAAAAATACTCTCTCTGCAAACCTTTTGCCCATCAAAGCACCATTCGATGGGCAAATTATTGCCATCCTTAAAGGCGTTGGGGAAAGTGTTTCTTCTTCAGATGCCCAATGCGTTCTTGCAGATCCTTCTAACCTCATTTTAATGTTTAACCTCCCATTGGAATCAGTGCAGTTGGTCAAGGTTGGGCAAGAATTTAAATTCAAAGCCGACCTTGTCGATGATCAATTCGTTTCCGGAAAGATTGATTGGGTTAGCCCCGAACTTGATGACAAAACCCATACCGTGAAGGTCAAAGCATCCTTTGCAAATAAGGATGGCAAGTTAAGGCCCAATACCTTCGGTAAAGGCGAAATCATCATTGGTAAACAAGAGAAAGCAATTGTTATTACAGATTCTAGTTTACAATACATTGATAATAAAGCTTTTGTTTTCATTCGATTAAATGCAACTACTTTTCAAATAAAATTTGTCGAGCTAGGAAATCGCAATGGCGAAAAAATCTTGGTCATCAAGGGCTTGCAACTAGGCGATACCATCATCACAATCGGTTCTCATTTGCTTCGAGCGGAATTGCTTTCAAAGCTTGAAATGTAATCGTTTTTAACAGGCTTTTATAAATGATCGACTTGATTCTTAAACTATCACTGCGCTTTAGAACTCCAGTAATTCTAGGTATGTTAGTTTTTGCCTCTGTTTCGATTTGGTTGCTGCCTGCCTTAACAATCGATGCATTTCCAGACACCACCCCAGTTCAGGTACAAATTAATACTTATGCATCTGGATTAGCACCCGAAGAAATCGAAAGACAAATAACTGTCCCGATTGAACAAGAAATCAACGGAATGCCTAGGTTGAATCAATTACGATCGCTATCAAAGTTTGGCTTATCACAAATTACAGTAAACTTTGAAGATGGTACAAGTATTTATTTTGCAAGGCAGCAAGTTAGCGAACGAATAAGTAATGCAATCTTACCCGTAGGAGTTTCAAAGCCGACTCTTGGGCCTGTTGCAACTGGATTGGGCGAAGTTTTGCACTTTATGGTGGAACCATCTACCCCCAACACTAGCCTTGCAGAGGCTAGAACTTTCTTCGACTGGGTTGTTAAGCCCGGTTTAAGAAAAGTGCCGGGCGTTGCCGAAATTAATGCGTGGGGTGGCGATAAAAAACAGTATCAAATCCGAATCGACCCCGATAAATTAAATATCTACGAACTCGCTTTCGAATCAGTAATCGACGCTATCAAAGCTACCAATATGAATGCGGGGGGTAGTAATATCAGTCGTGGTACTGACACTTTAATTGTCCAAGGAGTTGCTCGAACCGTTACGCTAGATCAAATCCGTAACATTGTTGTCGGAATTAAAAATGGTGTTCCTGTTAAGGTTTCCGATATTGCATTGGTAATGGTTGGTGTGGATCATCGGTTTGGTGCCGTTACTTTTATGGGCAAAGGCGAAAGTGTAATGGGCCTAGGCTTTATGCTTATGGGGGAAAATAGCAATTCCGTTACTCATAGGCTCAAAGATAAATACGAAATTATTAAATCGAACCTGCCTCCCGAAATCAAAATGGATATCGCTTATGATCGCACCGAATTGGTCGATAAGGTAATCGGAACAGTTCGAAGTAACCTATTTGAAGGTGGGTTGTTAGTAATAGCAATTCTTTTCATTTTTTTAGGCGATCTTCGAGCAGGTTTGGTGGTGGCTGCTGCAATTCCATTCTCTATGTTTTTTGCTTTTAATGGAATGCTGGCATTTGGAATAGCAGGCAGCTTATTAAGCTTAGGGGCAATCGATTTTGGTATGGTGGTAGATAGTTCCGTCGTTCTTGTAGAACATTTAATGCGGAGGTTAGGCGAGGAAGGTGCAGAAAAGCGCAACCGATTGGAACTTATTTACGAAGCTGCTATGGAAGTGAGAATGCCAACTTTGTTTGGCGAATTAATTATTATTATCGTTTATCTACCAATCTTGACTCTTGAAGGCGTGGAAGGAAAACTATTTCGCCCGATGGCTATTACGGTTGTTTTTGCGCTCGTAGGGTCACTAATTTTATCACTAACTTTGATCCCTGCCTTGGCAAGTTTCCTTCTACCCAAAGTGATCAAGCATCAAAATCCTTTGATAGTTCGTATTGCAGAGTGGATTTATAAACCAATTTTAAGGCTGGTTTTAAGGTTTCGTATCCCAGCGATTTTGCTAGTTGGTTGTATCAGTTTAGTTGGAATAATGATGGCAAGATCTTTGGGATCAGAATTTATTCCAAAACTTTCTGAAGGTGGGATAGTTATAAATATTTTCCGCCCCGTAGGTACAAGTATCCAAGAAGCAGTGCGTTACAACACCAAAATGGAAAAAATGCTGCTGCAAGAATTTCCAGATGAAGTCTGTAAAGTTTGGTCTAGGGTTGGTTGCCCTGAAGTTGCTACCGACCCAATGGGCCCCGAAGAAACAGACTTTTTTATTACTCTGCAACCCCGTGAAAAATGGACCAAAGCTAGTACCCAAGAAGAAATCGTCGGCCTCTTACAAAAATTATTCGAACCACTCCTTGGGCAAGAACTCTCTTTCACCCAACCAATCGAACAGCGGGTAAATGAAATGATTTCAGGCGTTCGATCTGATGTCGCAGTTAAAATCTTTGGCGATGATTTTGATGTTCTTAAAAAGAAAGCCGAGCAAGTCGAACTTATACTTAAAAATATTCAAGGCGCACAAGATGTGTTTGTAGAACCGATCAGCGGGCAACCCGTTCTACAAATTAAACTTAAACAAGATCAACTTGCTACACACGGTATTGCTGCGAAAACAGTTTTACAACACATTGAAACCTTGGGCGGCCAACCCCTGGGCGAAATCTTGGAAGGCGAACAAAGGTTTCCTTTAGTCGCAAAATTTCCCGATACTATTAGGTCTAGCCCTAGTGCAATTGGTGCCATGCTTGTGACTACCAACAGCGGAGAAAAAATCCCTCTTTCAGGTATTGCCGATATCCAAGAAATTCGTGGCCCCTCTCGAATTTCTCGCGAATGGGGACAGCGAAGAATCACCATCCAATGCAATGTCCGCGGAAGAGATGTGGGTAGCTATGTTCTTGATGCCCAAAAAGAAATTAAAACTAAAGTTGCATTTCCTTCAAGTAGATACAGAATTGAATGGGGCGGCCAATTCGAACAACTTGCCGCTGCAAAATCTAGGTTAGCGGTTATTGTGCCGATTTCTTTAGCCCTTATTATGCTTCTACTTTATCTCACTTACCAAAATATTACTGATAGCATCATCGTTTTTTCTTCCGTCCCCTTGGCTTGTATTGGCGGTATTGCTGCCCTTTGGTTTCGTCAAATGCCCTTTTCTATTTCAGCAGCGGTTGGGTTTATAGCTCTCTTTGGCCTAGGCGTTCTTAATGGAATGTTGCTGGTGACTTTTATCCGACAACTCCGCGCCGAAGGTATGCCTTTACTTCAAGCCATTGAAAATGCCGGGGTCACTCGCTTAAGAGCGGTCCTTATGACCGCACTTGTTGCTGGGTTTGGGTTCATCCCGATGGCACTCAGCAATGGGGTTGGTGCAGAAGTTCAAAAGCCGTTAGCCAGCGTTGTTATAGGAGGCGTAATCAGCAGCAGTACCCTGACACTTTTTATTCTTCCTGTTATTTATTCTTTCTTTGCACCTGCCAAGGTTAAATTATCTACCCCTAAACCTACTTAAGGATTCTTGCAATGAATTTAACTAAAAACATTGTTCTAGTGCCACTTCTTTTAATAGCAATAGCTGTAATCGATGCAGGTGAACCTGCAATTAAATCCCCTGTGAAACCAGCCTATACCGTAGTCGTTGGCGAGTTAGCTAAAAAAATCCATCGCGAAAGTTTACTCGTGGATGGGCATAACGATCTCCCTTGGCAGTTTAGAAAAAAAGAGGATATGTCTTTTCTTAAATATGACCTCCGCAGAAGTATTGCATCGTTACATACCGATATTCCCAGACTTAAACAGGGCGGTGTGGGAGCCCAGTTCTGGGCCGCTTATGTCCCCGTTGAATCCCAAAAAAAAGGCACCGCTGTTCGCGAAACTCTTGATCAAATCGATGTCATCGCTCGGATGGTAATTGCTTACCCCGACGAATTTGAATCAGCCTTAACCGCAGCGGATATTATTCGAATTAGGAAAACAGGAAAAATTGCGTGTATGATTGGCGTCGAGGGCGGGCATTCAATCGATAATTCGCTTGGCGTCCTTCGCAACTTTTATCGCCTAGGAGTTCGCTATATGACTCTTACGCATTCAGAAAATACCAATTGGGCCGACTCTTGTACCGATGAACCAAAAAATCGTGGTCTAAGTCTTTTTGGTGAAGAAGTGGTAAAAGAAATGAACCGCCTGGGAATGATGGTTGATATTTCCCATGTTTCACCCGATACAATGAGGCACGCTTTGCGAATAAGTAAGGCCCCAGTTATAGCTTCGCATTCCTCGGCTCGTGCCATTGCGGATCACCCTAGAAATATCCCAGACGATGTATTGCGTTTAATAAAAGAAAATAACGGAGTCGTGATGGTGAATTTCTACCCCGGATTCATCTCTCCAGATGGAGCAGCTCGCTGGCGTGAAGTGAATCAAGTTTACAAAGAATATCAGAAAAAATTTCCGAAAGAATCTGACTTCCAAACCGCGTTTGGCCAATGGCGTAAACAAAATCCTGCTCCTATTGCCACCATCTTTCAGGTCGCTGATCATATTGAACATATTATTAAAGTTGCAGGGTCTGATCATATTGGTATCGGATCAGACTTTGATGGAATCGAATCTGTACCATCACAGCTTGAAGATGTTTCGTGCTACCCAAAACTTACTCAGGTTTTGCTCGACCGAGGGCATAAGGAAGAAGTTATTAAAAAATTTCTTGGCTTAAACCTGTTGAGAGTTATGCAAAAAGTTGAAGAGGTTGCTAATAAAAAATAAAACATTCATAAGTTAATCATCATCGTTATCAGATTCAAAAGACGATTGGCTGTCTTGCGATAGGTAGAAAACTCGAATCCTTGCACAATCCCTCATCAAATCTATTCTACCAATTTCAATGCGATGAATGGGTAAGCCGGTTCTTTGCTTGAGATCGTCGAGTAATTGTATTCGGTTTTCAGGTTTAATAAACTCTATTTTTTCATAAACCACCATCTGACTGCTTTCGTGAGGCAAAGTGACTTTTCGATCTAACACAAAGGTTAATAAAAGAAGTAATCCATTGGAGAAAAGTAATTCAGGTAATCCTTGCTCTAAACTGGAAAGAGCATTTAAAATCCCAATAGTGACACTGGTTAAAAGATACGCCATTTCCCGGATTGGCACCGAAACAGTTCGATACCTTAAGATGGAAAAAATTGCAAATAAACCAAATGCAAAGCCAATCTTGATCGTTGCACTACTAAGAAGGTAGCAAATTAAAAAATTGATCATATTGAAAAGAAAGAAAGAAAAAAGAAAATCTTTGTTCCGATGCCTTGGGTAGTAAATAATTCTTACAAGTAAGAAAATGACTAAGGCATTAAGGGCAAAACGAAACCCAAACTCGGTCAGTCGGGATCCCCCAAAGAATACTGTAACCAGTTCAGGTTTTTCAGCTAGCATTTCGTTCATTTTTAATTTTGGCAATCAGTAAGAGTTCAGGTTTAAATGCGTTATGTTTGACACTTTCAAGGCTGGCAATACCCGTAGCATACTTACTAAAAGCAACTTTTCGTATACCAAGCTTTCTTGCAGATTCAGAAAAACTACAGTTTAAGCTAGTTCGCCTACTTTTAACTTCTGCTATGACTATCCAAGGTAGTAACTTTTCTTGAAATATATTTTCATATTTTAAGTTTAAGTCAAATGTGATTTTCATATTTTCAGTTTTTTCAATTAAGGTTATCCTATCGTAAGAAATCGTAACTTTTGGTTTTAAAATAAAACCTTGATATCCAAGTGAGTCGAGAAGTTCGATTTGCTTGTTACTTAATTCATCAAGTATTTCATTTTCTTGGAAACGAAACTTCTCAGTCTTTTTCTTGGAGGTCTTGCATTTAACTTCGAAAAAAACTTTTTGTGCATCAACATAGTTGCGCCAGCGAACTTTAATCCTATCGGGCTTGCCATTATGGTGCATTAGGTAGAATTTAAAATCATCGGTGTCTAAATAAGTGGTTTCATACTGGAAAACATTTTGTTTTCTAATCTCTAAAACCTGATAACTTTGTGAAAAACTTTCTATTAATGGAACAAGTTTGTCGCAGTGAAATAGAAATTTAGAATCAAACCGAGAAAGTAACGACATCTTTTCAAGAGCTGCTAAGGGTATGGTTTCAAAATGACTGAAGAGTGAGGAAATCGCAGAACGATCTCTATAGTAATCAGTAGAAGTGTTTTCTTTTGAGTTTTCTAGCATCATGCCTTTTCTATCATTTTTTAAAAGGAATTAATCCTCGTGTTTTTTTCGATGCTTATCATCCTCATAAGCATTAAGAATCTTTTGAACTAACGGATTTCTTACTATATCCGAATCCCCTAAATAAATAATTGATATCCTCTCTATATTTTTTAACCGATTTAACGCATCAGTCAAGCCACTTTTTGTGTGGGGAGGTAAATCAACTTGGGTAACATCACCCGTAACTATCACCTTAGAACCGTACCCCATTCGAGTAAGAAACATTTTCATTTGGGGAACGGTAGTGTTTTGCGCCTCATCCATAATAATGACAGCTTGGTTTAAGGTGCGCCCACGCATATAAGCCAGTGGCGCAATTTCTATAATATCATTTTCAAGGTATCGCTTAACTTGATCTGGATCCATCATATCGTTAAGGGCGTCAAAAAGAGGCCGAAGGTAAGGGTTTACCTTGGCAGCAATGTCACCCGGTAAAAAACCAAGTCGCTCGCCAGCTTCAACCGCAGGTCTAACCAAAACGATTTTTTTAATCATACCCTGTCTAAGTTGACTAACCGCCATTGCTACAGCTAGCCAAGTTTTTCCAGTACCGGCTGGGCCAGCGCAAAGGGTCAAATCGTGCTCTCTCATCGCTTTGACATAAATCGCTTGCCCATCGGTTCTAGGCCTCAGAAACTTCCCCCCGTATTCTGGTGTTTTTTCGGAACCTTGGCCACCTATTAATCTGTCGCCCCCCGAATGAACAACCTCAATGATGGTTCGAACATCTTCAAAATTGAGAGCCCCTCGGTTTCGAAGTGTGTCACGCATACGAGAAATAACCCGGGCAGCTTGATCGATTTGTTCATCGGTGCCTTTGAAAAGTAACTGGTCGCCTCGACCTAGCACCTGCATATCAAGGGCCTGTCTGATTTCTTTAAGGTATTGATCCCTATTACCTGAAATAAGAATGGCTTCTTCTCTGCTATCAAGTGGGATGGTTAATTCTTTCATTGAGATTCCTAAATTAAGTTTGGAAAAAAAGCCAAGCGATGGGGCCGATTAATAATAGTGAATCAAGGAGATCAAGGATGCCACCAAACCCCGGAATGGTATGAGAAGCATCTTTGGTTTCGGTGTCTCGTTTGATAAGGCTTTCAACAAGGTCCGCAAAAACGCCACCCGTTCCGATGAGAACTCCAAACCCAATAGCAGCAAGATTACAGCAAAGGGGGGTTTGAGGGAAAATTTTAAGCCAAAGAAACGTCATTATAATCGAAAATAATATCCCTCCTACAAAGCCTTCCCAAGTTTTCTTCGGGCTAAGCTTTGGCGTCATCAAATGTCTGCCTATCAGTTTACCCGTAAAGTATGCCCCTATATCACAACACTTCGTTACGCTAATCGTAAGCCCTAGGCAAAGAAGACCTGTAAAAGGATTTGTTTCTGAACCAATCCAGCGAAGTTGAATAAGGAAACTAGGTAGAAGCCCAAGATAAACCAAAATAAAAGCAGAAAGTGAAAGGTTGTTAACACTGTTTCCCGGAGCTTGGTATTTTAATAATTCGATGGAGGTGAGAATAAAGAAAAAGAATAGGGCGGTAGACCCCGTTACTTGCCAAGAATGCCAACTCGAAGAAATGTAAGGAAGGTTGCAATGGGGGACCCAGTTAGATAAAAGAATTGCAGAGACCGCAAGAGTAACTACCGTGTTGCTGACCCCTTGGTTTTGCTTGACGAGGTGTAGTAGTTCTTTAGAAGCAAGAAAAGAACCAAGCAGACAAACAAATAAAAGAAAAGGATACCACGGGGCAAAATAAAGATCCGCAGTTAAGGCACCTGTCATCGTCAGAATGATAGCTATTCCCACAAATATTCTAGTTTTCATAGAGGTGGCATACCCACCGTAAAAGAAAACCTAGCTAAAAATGCCTTGAGACAATTCAACTTTTTAAACCCCCAAAGCGTCTTTCTCGAGTTGCATATTCGATCAGTGCATCGTGAAGGGTGGTGTTGTTAAAGTCGGGCCAATTTTTTTCGGTGACCCAAATCTCTGCATAAGAAATCTGCCAAAGTAAAAAATTACTTACCCGCATTTCTCCTGCTGTACGAATTAAAAGATCGGGGTCAGGCATCCCACTAGTATTTAACGCCGAAGAAATTACAGATTCATCGATGCTTTCAGAAGTTAGGATACCCTTACTTACTTGTTCTGAAATTTTTTGAACCGCATCAACAATTTCTTGCCTACCTCCATAATTAATTGCTAGGCAAAGCCCCATACCCGTGTTATCTCTGCATTGATTACCAGTTGCATTGATTTCTTGTTGCACCGATGGGGATAACATTTCTATTCTTCCGATAGTGCTGAACCGAATATTTTTTTCAAGCAGGAGGGGGCGTTCCTGAATTAAATAACTTTCAAGAAGTGCCATTAAAAAATCAAGCTCGGGTTGGGGTCGCTTCCAATTCTCGCTGCTAAAACAATAAAGAGTGAGTTGATGAATACCAAGCCTTGAACATTCTTCAACAATAGCCCGAACCGTTTGCATACCCGCAGCGTGGCCCTCGACCCGAGGAAGGCCCTTTTGTTTGGCCCATCTGCCATTCCCGTCCATAATGATTGCAATATGGGCTGGAAGCCGAGTTGGATTTAGTTCCAAGGGGAAAGAAGCTTTATTGGAATTATCCTGCATTGTCTTGGGCATAGGCAAGAAAGCTACTCCATAAAGTAAAAAGAGTAATTAAACACGGCCTGTGAAAATAGTCTGAGACCTTTCAGGGCCAACAGATATAAGTTTAACAGGAAGTTCTAAGATTTCACCGATTCTATCAGCATATTTTAAAGCAGAAGCAGGTAGGTCAGAAATTTTCCTTGCCGAGGTTAATGACTCTTGCCATCCACTTAAGGTTTCATAAATGGGTTTACACCGTTGAAGTTCGCTGGCATCGGTGGGGAAATGAGTGATTTGTTCGCCATCCAGATCGTATGCTGTTGCAATCTTTAATTCGGAAAACCCAGCAAGAACATCTAAAAGCATTACGCAGATTTCGTCGACTCCGTTAATCATCGAAGAATGTCTAGCAGCAACCGCATCAAACCAACCACACCGTCTGGGTCGGCCTGTAACCGTACCATATTCACGCCCAATTTTGCGAATGCGTTCGCCAAGTCCATCGGGGCCGTCATCAAGTTCGGTTGGAAAGGGGCCTTTCCCAACTCGGGTGGTGTAAGCTTTTAAGATACCAATCACTTTGGTAACAAATCTGGAGGGCAAACCGGATCCGGAACCAATACCCGCTGTAATACTGTTGGAACTGGTCACAAAAGGAAAACTACCGTGGTCGACATCAAGAAGGCTACCCTGAGCCCCTTCAAAAAGGATTTTTTTCCCTGCTTTAAATTCCTGATGAAGGTAGGTAACGGTATTGGTAAGGTGTGGCTTAAGAAAAGTCCCGTGCTCATAAAACTCATCTGCAAGTTTGATTGGATCAAACTGAACCGCATCAGGGTTAAAGCTGCGAAGCAAACGGTTTTTAAACTCTACAATCGTTTCAAGCCGTTCTTTTAAATGTGAATGGCGCGTAAGTTCACCCGTTCGGATGGCGTGAACGCGACCAACCTTATCTTGATAGCAAGGCCCAATACCTCTGCCTGTAGTTCCAATACCCTGACCTTGTTTAGATTCTGTGATTTTTTCTTGCTCGACATGATACGGGAAAATAATATGAGCCCTATCGCTGATGATAAGGTTTTTGCCAAGTTCAATCTCATTTTGAGCAAGTTGATTAATTTCCTCACGCAATCGCGTGGGATTAATTACCACTCCATTACCAATAATAGAAATAACCTTGGGCCTAATCACACCCGTAGGAAGAATAGAAAGCTTAAATGTTTTATTGCCCGTGACAACGGTATGCCCTGCGTTAGGGCCCCCATTGTAACGAACCACAATATCGTGGTTGTCGGTAAGGACATCTACAACCTTACCCTTAGCTTCATCTCCCCACTGCAGACCAACTACACAAGTGCAGGCCATAATGTATCACCGAACCTATAAGAAGAAAGAACCAAAAAAGTCTGCAAGAAAAAAGCCCAAGACAAGAGCCTTAGGCGTTTACACCTACAGAATGATATACGACATCTTGTCTTATTTGAAAACAAGGGTGAAGTCAAGTACTTGTTTATGGTAGATTATAAAGGTTGGATCGTATTGTAAAAATAAGGGATGAGAATTTTACTGAATATTATTTGTAGGGAATAACCGATGTTTACATTAAAGCGATACAAAAAGCTCCTACCGCTAACAGCAATCCTAGTGACAATGCTCGTATCATTACCGTGCCTAGGGTTTGATGAAGAGCCTATATTTCAAGGGAAAAAGCTAACGGAATGGGAGTCTATGTTAAAGGTTGATGCTGAATACGAAAAGTTACCCGAAGCGGAAAAAGAGAAAAAAATACGCTCAAGAAGAGCAGGGCTGATTGCGTTAGAATTACTATCTGGGTCACTAGATAAACGGATTCTACCCGCAATGCAAATAGTTTTAAAAACCGACCCCGAAGAAAAATTAAGAGAAACCGCTGCTCTTTCAATGACCCGCGTAGCTCTCAAAATCGCAGAAAAAACAAAATCTAACGAGCCAAGAACTTTGGCTGTAAAAGCCCTGAACGAAGCCCTCGAAAAAGATAAGTCTTTAAAAGTAAAAGAGGTAGCTGCTTCTTCCCTAGGGAAAATAATTCCAGAATCTGCCCAAGCTATTCCCAACTTGATTTCTGCTATTAAACAAAAAGATACCGGGCTAAGAGTCGCTGCAACAGATGCCCTTCGCAGACTTGGCCCCGAAGCTAAGGGGGCATCTGCCGATCTAAGGGTATTAGCAGCCGATAATACAGCCGATATTATTTCTCGATCGTTTAGTTTTTTAGCATTAGGAAATTTGAAAGATATTGCATCGCTTCCACTATTTTTACAAACAGTACAAGACGGAAAAATGCCCTTGGAATTAAGGCTTCCTGCAGCAAATGCGCTTGCAATGCTGGGGGAATCTGCAAGCCCCTATGCAGAAAAAATTGGAGAAATCCTTGCCTCCCAAGATACCCCTAAAGATTTGAAAATCTCGCTGGCTATTGCACTCGATAACCAAGGTGCCCTAGCGAACCCTGCCTGGAAAGTAATCGTAGCAGCCTTAAAAGATCGTGATGCTTCAGTTCGATCGCAATGTTTGCATTGCCTAGGAAATATGGGCTCAGAACTTAAAGATAATTTTAAAATTGCTCAATCTGCAGTGCTCTTTTGTGTCAACGACTCCGCACTAGAAGTAAGGCTAGCTGCGGTCGAGACAATAGGTCGCTGGGGCGCCGAACTTTCTAATGATGAAGTTTTAAATAAGTTGCAATCACTTACCAAAGATAGTTCCAAGGAAATGCGAGAAACCGCAGAGGCTGTTTTGAAAAAAGTTAAGGTTAAGAACTAAAACTAAGGTTTAAATACTAGGTGATGTTTTCCTTTTTCTAATACCTCTCCAACGACAACAGCGCAAATAGCGCCATTGTTTAGTGCTGCTTTTTTAAACATTTCTACTTCATCTTTAGGCAAACTGATAAGCAAACCGCCTGAAGTTTGCGCATCAAACGCAAGTTCTAAAGAAATGTGGTCCGGTTTTCCTTCGGTGATTAAGTAAGGTTGAACATATTCTTTATTGGTTTTGCTTGCACGAGTGAAATAGCGCTTAGAAATAAGCCAATCTATTCCAGAAAATCTGGGCAAGTTGTGTAGGTTAATTTCAAGCGTCGTGTTACTTCCTAGCGCCATTTCTAATGCGTGACCCGCAAATCCAAAACCTGTTATGTCGGTCATTCCGTGGGGGTGAAGGCCAGTCAGGGCATCTGCTCCAACTTTATTAAGCTGAACCATACTGTTGCACGCCGAAGTGAAGAGGTCGGCGGGGCAGGCATTGGCTTTATTAGCGGTGGTAACAAAACCAGTGCCAAGGGGTTTTGTAAGCAAAAGAATATCGCCAACTTTAGCACCAGAATTTGTAAGGATTTTTTTTGGGTGAACAATTCCCGTCACAGAAAGCCCAAATTTAATTTCTTTGTCTCGAATGGTATGGCCACCAACAATGACTGCTCCAGCAGCAAGGCATCGCTCTGCCCCCCCTGCAAGAATTTGCCCTAGCCAGGTTAATTTTGGGTCTTCATCATCGGGATAAGCAACCAGATTTAAAGCGGTTTTTGGAATTCCCCCCATTGCGTAAACATCGCTAAGGGCGTTGGAAGCCGCAATTTGGCCGTATAAGTACGCATCATCTACCACAGGTGGGAAGAAATCTACAGTTTGAACCAAGGCGATTTCATCGGTTAGTTTGAAAACGCCCGCGTCATCGTGGGTTTCAGTTCCTACCAGCAAGTTAGGGTCTGAAGAACGGGGCACACTTTGCAAGACCTGCGAAATCGCCCCGGGGGAAAGTTTCCCCGCTCAGCCCGCACAAGATGCGTAATCCGTCAATCTTTTACGACGGCTAAAAAAACTTAGCATACCTCTCCTATTTCTTGGTTTTAATTCCTACTTAAACATCACTTCCAGCTTCTCAATCAACTTCTTTTCTTCCGGAAATTTACCCTCCGATAGTTTTGAGTAAATCAGGTTTCCTTCCACCGTCAACTCAAAACAACCTCCACTAGACGGAATAAGTTTAAATTCTGAAATTTGCATTTTGAAACGCTCGACTATTTTTGCTGTCAAACTGACAGCTTGTGGCTCATAGTTTCAGTTCGAACAATAGCGCAATTCGATTTTCATAAGTTTCCTTTTCCAATTTTATAGAACCTCTTTCATTCTATTTATATGCTAGCCTTTAGGAATCACGAATTCAATTATTAGGTTTTAGGCCTTTACTATATGGATGAATTTCCTGCTACGGTGATCGTTCGAAGTATCAAGGAGAACCCCAAGAAGTGTTCAGTCCTGCCTCTTAAAGGTAGGCCAGGAATAATCTTGGTGAATTACCCCGTAGAAAAACCATTGGTCTTACATAACTATATTCGACTTTCTGCGGATGGACCTCCACTTTCGTCAGAAGATAAGGGTAAAGGGCTATTGCTGCTTGATGGAAGTTGGCGCACCGCCGGTAGTATGGAAAAGGATTTTGCAGAAATCTCACCCAGATCTATCAGCCATTTTAAAACTGCTTACCCCCGTGTTTCAAAACTAGGTACCGATCCCGACAACGGCCTCGCTTCAATCGAAGCGCTGTATGTTGCCTATTTTGTCCTTGGTAGAAATACCCGAGGGTTGCTTGATAGCTATTACTGGAAAAAATCTTTTCTCGAAATGAACAATTTCCCCTCAGAATAACTAATCAAAACAAAAGATAAGTTTATTTAACTTGCTTGGCTTCTAGAAATTCAGCTAAAGCAGTTGCCAATGCAGTTGAAGAAGAAGGTTGAATCTTCAAACGCATTACCAAACCTTTTAATGAATCTTCAGCCACCTGCAAATGCTTTGAATTCTGGGTATACTTTGAAAGCTTAACCAGATTACTGATTGCAACACTGTTTGCGGAGGGTTGAGCGCCATCGTATTGGTCGATCGATCGTGCGAAGAGTTTTTCGTGTTCTTCTGAAGTTTGAAAGAAAGGGCCGGTCCCAGTTTTGCCATGATGCTTAATCATTTTATCGGTGAGTTGAACCGCTTGTTCTAAGCGTTTTTTATCTCCATTGGTTTCATAAAGTGTAATTAATCCGTGGCAAAGGTAAGCATAATCATCAAGGTAGGCAAGAATTTTAGCCTCGGGCTTATTACCCGGAACCGCACCAAAACTACGCATCAATCTGCCATCTTTTTGCTGTAAATTAACTAAAATGAAGTCCGCTGCTCTTTCAGCAGCCTTTAAATAGGTTGGATCATCAAGTGCTTTCGATGCCATTGCTAGCCCTGCGATCATTTGCCCATTCCAACAGGTGAGAATCTTGGTGTCGAGAAATGGCCTAGGCCGTTTGTTTCTTTCAAGAAGAAGTTTAGTGCGAGATTGTTCTAAAGAAGCATCCAATTTTTCTTGGCTGATTTTCTGTACTTCTGCTACTTTATCCGTCAGCATCGACCTTCTAAGAATCAAATACTTACTTTCAAAGTTAGGTTCATTCCCATAGATTGCTTTGAAAAGTTCTAAGTCCTGTTTATCCTTGATGATGCTGGCAAGTTCTTTCTCGGTCCAGATGTAGAACTTTCCTTCTTCGCCTTCGCTATCAGCGTCGAGGGCAGAGTAAAACCCGCCATCAGGTGAAGTTAATTCCCTAAGAATAAAGTCGCAGGTAGATTTAAGGGCCTTTGTATAAAGGGGGTTTTTGCTTTCTTTTAACGCTATGGAATAGGTTTCGCAAAGCTGTGCGTTGTCGTAAAGCATTTTTTCGAAATGAGGAGTAGTCCAAGAAGGTTCAACCGTGTAGCGGTGAAAACCCCCGCCTAAATGATCGAAAATCCCGCCACGAGCCATTTGATCAAGGGTAAAAGAAACGATAGATTTAAGGTTACCCTTGGGATCGTTAGGTTGTTCGCGTTGTAAAAGTTTGAGGTAACAGGGGGTAGGGAATTTAGGCCCTTGGAAATTTCTAGCTTGAGATCCAAACCCGCCATACTTTGGATCGAATCCTTCTTGAACTGCTTCAACCGATGCATTAACGAGGGATTTATCCAGAGGGATAAGTGCCAAGCCAATGGTTTCACCAATTAAGGCTCTGCGAGTTGAAACTGCAAGTTTCTCTGCTTGCTCAACAATGGAATTTTGTTCGTTTTTGTAAACACCTAAAATAGCTTCCATCACGGATTTAAAACCCCTCATACTCTGACCTTGCACTTCTTTATCGAAAGGTGGCCAATAGGTGCCTCCAAAAAAAGGTTTCGCATCGGGCAATAAAAACATCGATAAAGGCCAACCACCTCTTTGCCCCAATACATTTAATGAGGTGAGATAAGCGTGATCGATATCGGGCCTTTCCTCGCGGTCGACCTTAATACAAATAAAGTTTTGATTTAGAATTAGAGCTATTTCTTGATTGGAAAAAGATTCTTTTTCCATGACATGGCACCAATGGCAAGAACTGTAGCCAATGGAAAGAAAGACGAGTTTTTTTTCTTCCCGTGCTTTTTTAAACGCTTCTTCCCCCCAAGGATACCAATCAACGGGGTTATGCCCGTGTTGCCTAAGGTAAGGGCTTGCTTCTTTTGCTAGTCGATTTGGCTTCCCTTTTTCTTCACCTAGGGCAGGTTGAAGGAAACAGAAAGCAACCAAAAGTATTAAGGTCGTTCGCATTATAGAATCCAACTTATTAAGGAAGTTTAAAGGTTGCTATTGCAGGGGCTAAACAAGATTTTTTTGAACACGCTTGATATTTCACGACCACTTCTAGTGGTGTTTTTTGATCGTTTGGCACTACCACTTTTGCTTTGATTTTAGTAACCCCTTCATAGGTTGCATAATCACCTACTACATCATCTTTGACAAGTTTCCCCGCTGGGTATTCCACTTTAGAAGGAATCGAAGTGCCTTCAGATTTTACCGCAACACTTGTTTGCACCGATGCAAGGTCGGGGTTGATTACGGGGTTGGCATAAAGGTGATACCCTAGTTCTACTGTAAGTGTAATTACAAAAACTTTTTCTTGGTTGGTCGAGGTTGGGTCTTTAGCAATTTCTACTTTTACAACTTTGGAACTATCTGCGCTTTGAGCAGTAGTTTCGGTTTTTGTTAAAACTAATCCTAATAAAAGTAGGGGCAACAAAAGCACAAATCGTTTCATATTCATATTCCTTTATGGAAAAAGATATTCAAACACTCATTATTAATTTATCATCATTGCATAGTATTTAACAAAGCCAATTGTACTATTTGCTTAATCACCTGAGGAAAATTATGCGATTTTTAACTGCTTTTGTTCTGGCGGTAGGGATTTCTTTACTCGTTCAGGCACAGGAAGGCGATAAAAAGCCCGAGGCTACCAAAGAACTTGCCAAAAGTATTTGGAATAAACTGACCTCAGACCCCGTCGGAATTTATGAATCAAAAAAAATCATTCTGCTTGTTCCAAAAGCTTTGGAAGCTAAAGCAAAAGATATTGGAACCAACCTTGATAAGCATTATGAAATAGCTGCAAAAAGCCTAGGTTACAAAGAGGATAACTCCCCTTGGAATGGGAAACTGATGGTTTTTGTTTTGCCTGATAGGGAACAATTTGTTGCCTTTGTTCGCAGAGTTGAGAAAAGATCACCTCAAAATGATAGTTACGGTGCCTTCGGTTATCTGGAAAATATTCCTCATCTTGCAGTAGGTACTTCAAAAGGGAAAAATGCTCCAAATGCTGAAACTCAGGCTTATATCGAACTTGGTGGCGCCCTGATTCGTTCCAAGGCGGGTGAAAAAACTCCTCTGCCCGATTGGGTTACGGATGGCTTTGGCAGGGCTGTTTATTGGCGGTTTCTCGGTAATGCCAATAACACCGTCCAGATTAACAAGCGAAAGATCCTGACTCTTTCCAAAAAAACCACAGCAGTTAGCGACTTCTGGAGTGGTTCAGACCCCGAGAACGGGCCCTTGCTTCAAACTAGCGTGATGGAATACCTCGCATTTGGACCGCAGTCTGCAAAGCTTCCCGAGTTTATTAAAGGGTTTATCCCTGATGAAAATGGGGAAAGTAAATCAGCAGAGCAAGCATTGGATGCTTCCGGACTGATTACCAAAAATATTTTGGGCGCTTGGAAGATTTGGTTGCTAAATCCAAAATGATACCTGTACAAACACCCTTTTTTTAAATTTCTCCCTTATGTGGAACCGGCGGTAAAGACAAAACCAAAAACCGTAAGCAATAAAGCTGTAAATAACCAAGCAGTAATTACGGAGTCCTCGCAAGCCGAAACCCAAGAAAGAAGTTCCGGAAATCAGGCTTGAGGTCGTTGCGACAGGCTGAGCGGGTATACCTAGCATCATAGTAGAAAGACCCGCCACGCAACACACGGCGGCGCCCCAAGTATGGGCCCTTTGGGTCAGTTACGGCACCCTTTGGATACTCACCATACCAATCATCACACCACTCCCAAACATTCCCTTGCATATCATACAATCCAAATGCATTTGCCTTATAACTTCCTACTGCTACTGGCTCACCAATCTTTGAATCCTTATAGTTCGCATCCTTTGCAGTGATACTACCTCCAAACGAATATGCTGTTGTTGTTCCTGCCCTTCCAGCATATTCCCACTCTGCTTCCGTTGGTAATCTAAACCCTCCCTTTGTCTTACCATTAAACTTCTTGATAAACTTTTGACAATCATCCCACGATACATTCGTTACTGGTAACTTTGCTCCGTACTCGCTACTAGGGTTGGTTCCCATCACCAATTCCCATTCCTCCTGCGTTACTTCATACTTGCCCATATAAAATGGCTTAGAAATTGTTACCTCGTGCTGATCTTCATTATCATAACGGTCTTTTTCTCCGCTTAGCCCCCACCAACCTTTAGGCGAACCCATCACAAACTTGCCCGATGGAATAAGTATCATATTATTAACAATTGAAGCGATTGCTGCTTCCCACTTTAACCTCACTATTTCGGCTAACCTCACTATTTCGGCTAACCTCACTATTTCGGCTGCCTCTTGCCTTAACCTCTCTTTTTCGGCTGCCTCTGCGATTCTCTTCAATTCCTGCCAGCCATCAACTAATTGTCGCTGAATGAACTGGCGATTGTGCTCATACTTAGATTCAAAGTTCTGCATTTCTTGTGGCAGGATTGCCATTGCAGTTTTGAAAATGAATGTTACTTCAACATTCCAACGCCATTCCATGAGGTTTGCCGTAAGTGCTGGATCAAAGCTTGGAATTTGCGAGAGGCGTTCTTTAGTTACATCCCTCGCTGTTCTGACACCGTGTGCCTGAAGCGTTCTCTTGCGGTCGGGGCCGATGTCCAAAATGGTAGCCACTTCAACCTGATGTTGACTGAGGTGCACTTCAAGATGCTTTTCAAAATTACCTTCGCGATCCGCTGCTAAATCGCCTTTGCGCATGTTAGCAAGCATCTGCTTCAATTCTTTACATTGGATTTCAACATTATTATAATCGCTTTTGAGGCGAAGTAAGTTAGCCTTTTGCCTGTCGAAATCATGCCCGAGCCGGCCGGCAACAGAAGTCCAGTTCTGCTCTACTGAACGCCGAAGGACTGAGTTCACAAACGGATGGCGAATCTGCTCAATCATCTCCCATTGCTTACCTATATTGAAAACTGATGCGGGCGGCTGGGCTGGTTTGCTCGTGGGGCTTACCGGTTGCAAATGTGGATCGATCAAGGGGACATGAAGCGGACTGAAGGAGAGCATGAGCAAGGATTCAAAATTCGTTGCTAACTGTTGTATATCGGGTAATCGTTTCAACTCCTGTAAAATATCTGACTGGGCGGGATTTTCAAAATCTTTACGCCGAAAGAGCAGGCAATCATTGCCCCCCTGGAACTGCTTCCACAACGACGGGCGGACGCTTAAAGCCCGTAACGAAAGGTAGATGACCCAAACCGAGAAATTGTCGAGGCCGAGGCCGAAATCCGATTTACTGCGTTGCAATTGGTAGTTCGACTGCCCGATTTCGTGAGTTACCCTACCCTTTAAAGCAGGAACATACATTCCATCGTAATCGATCAGTTTGGGTTTCCCATCCGCAACCAAGATATTTCCATGTTGAAGGTCGCCGTGCGCCACGCCCTCGCTGTTAAGCACACGGGCGACCTCCACTATATCGTGACCGAGGGAAAGTAATTTGTTTGGAGAGTGGATATTGTTTTCGACGAATTGGATGAGGCTCTCTCCCGGAACCCATTCCATCTTCATAACAGGATACCATTTACCAGCAATGCGGATTCCTTCCTTGAGGAATTCAAACTGCGTAGCAAATAAAAAGTTTGAAGATTTGAGTTGATCGCTTATCGCTGCAAATCGCTGTTGTTGATCCGGAATATCCTTCAAGAAACAACGCACAGCCCAAATGCGGGATGGGCAGATGACCTTGTATACACTGGCGAATCCACCCGACCAGGGTCGAGGAAAGCCGCCCGAGTCCTCTTCAGCTTTTCCTGTTTTAAGTTCGGCATCACCAAGAGCGTTACGAGGGTTTTGCATCGCTTCCTGATAATCGGTGGGAGTGGGCCAAGACATGAGCAGACCCTCAACTCAAAGGAGTTTAATGCGGATTAAAGTACAATCGTCATTGCGAATCATTCCTTTGTCACGCAACGATTCCACCCACATCCGGAAGCGGTCTGTTTTAGTCGTAGACACAAAGCCACCTTCTACCACTACTGTTGTATCAGGCACGACAGCAGGAAAGTCGACCGTTTCAGGCGTTGACGGAAAGTCACCTTGAACATCTGCGAGACTTCCAGCGTCAAGGTGCTTTAAGAACCAACAGGCGAGCGCATCTGTCATCAGGTAAAAGTTATCTCCACTCTTCCAGGTGCCTTTTAAGTTCTTTTCGTTTAGGCATTTCTCATCTGCTCCAACACTACTGAGCAAGAAAGGCCGGTTATCGAACGCTTCCGGATTATCTAGAGGGAAGCGTTCAAGAACATTCTCCCCACGAACATGGAAAAGGCAACTGTCACCCACCGCTGCCGCATGCCAGTTTCCTTCCTGCACACCGTCCGACTCCTCGGCAGTGCCAGCCAATCCCCGACAGCAAAACCAGCTACTCAAATCAAACCAGTACCAACCGGCCAGCCGTTTTTCTTCGGGCGGTCGGACCGACTCCACGGCGGTAAATTCTAGCGCCACCAGAGCCGCAAAAGCACCTTGGCGTGCTTTCTCTTCGGCGTACCAAGGAATGGTTTCTCCTGCAAGTCATTTGTGCCACTCGGCACGAAGTCGGGCAACTCCTTCGGAAAGGTTGCTCGGCAATAGTTCATCATTTCCGACGGCATCAACAAGCTGTTTTGCCCATCGTTTGGCGAAAACGGATTCAGTGGCCCCGTCCGCAACTGCAAGGCGAACACAGGATTGCTCGTACTTGCGGCTTTCTCGGGGGCATGCCGCATCCTCATATTCTTTAAGCAGGTTCCCGCGTTTTTGAATCCAGAATGATTCGGCAAGGATTTTCATAGGCACCTCTTAACGCAGGTTCGAGGGCCGAGTACCGATATCGAGGAACTGGATCGCGACCTGCAGGTTGGCATTGAATGCGAACCCTCGCGCACCTTCAGCGGCATTGAAGCCCTCCTGCTTTGCCACTGAAATCATGTCCGTAGTGAGGGGGCTAGACATTTGAAACAGAGACTTGGCGTATGGGTCCAGGAGGTCAGCGTCCGAGCTAGGAAATGTGATAGGACGAGTTTTTTGCGCAGATAGGTGCAGATTGAAAAAAAGCGTTTCACCATCAGAGCTTGCTAGTGTTCGCACAGAAGCTGCCGCACTTCCCGGGTCACCATCGCTGGACTCCCCATCGGTGATATTGATTACGACCGGCGGGAAGCAGTTCGGATGAATGCTGAGCCAGCCCTGCACAATACGGCGAGCTTCCTGTAAGGCTGCGCACATCGGGGTGCCACCATTAGCTTCTGCTTCAAACCAGATCCGAAATTTTACATCTAACTCGATGAGGCCGCCAGCACCGTCCGAAACTTTCTTGGTGCGCGTTTCGATGCGCGCTGGATTCCCTTCCACTTCGCTGATCGGCACCAATTCTCGGCCTGCCAAACTCCCCGCAAAGGCGGGACCGACTTGCGTTCCATAGCCGATCACCCCGATATGGAAGTAATCACGCACGCCTTCCTCCTTGCCGCACTTGATGCATAGGGTCTGAAGCAGTTTGTTAATTGCATCAGCCAACTCTTCGGCCTTGGTCGGGCCTGATGCGGTGTGAGTTTAAGTCTTTCCATCCACCACTTTAGGCTTTTTCATGGCTTGAATGTTCTCGGGATCGAAGATTTCATCCATTGAACCGGACTGGTCCAACAGGAACAGGATCATGGCCGGGTTGTTCCGACTGATTTCGGCTGTGTACATAATATTTCTCTAGTGGGACTGTTCTATTAAACTATTATTACTTTAACCCTATTTATGCCAAAAAAAACAAAATAAATTAAGACTCCTAATTTATTCCACATATTTTCATTTAAAATACCTTCAAAAATACTGCAAATTAAATAACCGTTCGGTGAAAACCCTTCTTGCGAGGGATGTTAGCCTTGGAGTTTTCAATAACTCGAGGGCTAACAAGCAATTACACATAGAAGAATCCCCACCGCCCCTGTTATCAATTTGGGGTCGATGTTTGAGTAGGTATTTGAAGCCACTGGATTCCCGCCTTCGCGAGAATGACGGAAAGAAGAAGAATCCCCACCGCCCCTGTTATCAATTTGGGGTCGATGTTTGAGTAGGTATTTGAAGCCACTGGATTCCCGCCTTCGCGAGAATGACGGAAAGAAGAAGAATCCCCACCGAGCGCAGTCGGTGGGCTTTGGTTATCAATTCGGGTCGGTGGGCTTGATTGCCTCTACTCCTGCAAATCAACCTTACAGCTTTTGCCCATCGGGTAAATCAAAAACCTGATTGAATTCGCTTTTGGGCACCTGTACTTCGCAGAACGGACCCAAAATGATTAAAGCGAAAGTATCTCTCGAAGGGCAGCGATAATTTGGTCAATATCTTGCTCGGTATTAAAGGCCCCAGGGCTGATGCGCACGGCGCCATCTGGAAATGAATCGATTGATTTATGGATATAGGGCGAGCAATGCAGGCCAGGCCTTACAGCAATATTAAAAGCTTCGTCAAGGATGCTACCAATTTCGGGTGCTGCAAGAGTTTCAGATTTAAAGGATACAGTTGCAACCGTACGGGCAGAGTCATCACTTCCGAAAACCGTAACCCCATTGATTTCTTTTAAATTGCTACGAAGCTTTGCAACAATCTTAGTTTCCCTGTGATGAATGTTGGCAATACCCTCCTGATCAAGCCATGCCAAACCAGCAGCAAGGCCAGTTATACCAAGAACATTAGGTGTGCCCCCTTCGAGGTTATAGGGAAGCTCCTTGGGTTGGATTTCTGTGGAAGAGTCACCACCGGTGCCACCATCTCGCCAAGTGCGAAGGGCCACCCGCTCGCCAGAATAAAGGAATCCTGTGCCGGTGGGGCCAAAAAGACATTTGTGCCCGGGGCAAGCGAGGAGATCAATTTTTTGAGATTGAATATCGATGGGAATAACGCCAGCAGTTTGGGCCCCATCCACTAAAAAGATGATATTTTTTTCTCTGCAGATGGTGCCAACCTCGGTAATAGGCTGAACGGTGCCTAGAACATTACTTGCATGGGTAAGGGCAACGAGTCGGGTTTTGGGTCCGATAGCATTTTGTATTTGTTGGGGATCGATAAAGCCATGAGAATCAGCATTAATCATAGAGATAGAAATTTTACCAGCAAGTTCCATGGTGCGCAGGGGTCTGCAAACACTGTTGTGTTCAAGGTTGGTAGTGATAACATGGTCGCCATCGTTAAGGAGGCCTTTGAAAGCCATGTTAAGGGCATCGGTGCAATTGAGTGTAAAGATGAATCGTTCGGGAGAAGAGCCTTTAAATAACTTGTTGAGCCGATGCCTGCAATCATCGAGAACGCGCTCTGCAGCGAGAGCCATTTTGTGTCCAGCACGCCCGGGGTTTGCCATATCTTCGCGCGCAAAGCGATCCATAGCCTTATAAACCGATTCAGGCTTAGGAAAACTGGTTGCAGCATTATCAAGATAAATCATAAACAGCTCATCGGAACATGGAAATTAGTGTCCGATGTAACGGGCATAAAGCGTCTTTGCCCGGTCTACATCGCTTGTACCTTTAATGATAGCCCGCCCATCGGGGAAAACGGTGAACTCACAGTCTTCAGCATTAAATTTAAGCATAAATTTATTGAAACTTACTTCACCAATACTTTTTAGTTGAGCAGCCATATCTTCAAATTTGAGTTTATTTGCAGAACGATTGGTAACTTGCACAGCATTTCTGCCACACAAACTGGTGGTTTGAGAACCAAACTCGCCATCAAGCCATTCAAATTTACGATGCTTACAGCAAGGGCAATCGACCTTGCCTAAGAGGGGAGCAATTTTAACCCTCCGGTAAGTATTTTCCCAAACATCAATTTGAACGAGTTCTTTATTAATGGTTTCAGGTTTGCCTGCAAGAAGTTTAATGGCTTCGGTTGCTTGCATACTTGCAATAATATTAACGACAGGGCCTAGTACGCCAGCAGTTTCGCAAGTGTCGGCGGACCCGGGTGATGGAGCAGCTTCAAAAACACATCGAAGGCAGGGCGTTTGATTGGGGATAATGGTCATAGTCATTCCATTACTGCCTATAACACCGCCATAAACCCAAGGCTTATTATATTTAACTGCTAGGTCGTTAATTAAATAGCGGATTTCAAAGTTATCGGAACCATCAAGAATAAGATCGGCATCTTCGCAAAGCGATTCGATATTGGTGCGGTCGATATCGGTAACAACAGATTCAACAGTGATTGCAGAATTAATAGCGCGAAGTTTTCGAACAGCGGCTTCCGCCTTGGGCAAGTTTTCGATAACATCGTTTTCATCGAAAAGGACTTGTCTTTGCAAATTACTTGGTTCGATAAAATCGCGGTCTACGACTCGAATAAAGCCAACACCTGCGCGAGCTAGGTTATTAGCAAGGACAGTACCCAAGGCGCCACAGCCACATAAAGTGACTCTAGAATTCAAGAGTTTTTTCTGGCCTTCTTCGCCCACGCCGTGAAACCGAACTTGCCTGCTGTAGCGATCCATATTCTTAAAGTCGATCATTCGCCGTCTCCCACTCCCATATCGTCGAGGAAAGTTTCGAGGACTTCGATAGTGCCGTCTCCCCATTTTTCACTTCTGGCATAAGCAGCAAGGACAGCGAGGTCTTTTTTAAGCTTAGCTATTTCTTTGGTGTTAAGGCGTTGCAGATAAGTAGCAACTTGATCAAGGATGGCGGCGCCCGCATTTTGATCGACAATATTTTCATCAGAACCAGCGATAAAAACCACAAAATGAAGCAGAGAAAGAAGCAGGGGATCTGTGCCAACTTGGTCTGGAATTTCAGGGAAAATTGCAGTACCTTCAGGCACATCTATTTCGCCATCTTCGTTTTCAATGATATCATCATCTTCATCTGCCATTTTAGCCTCCTGCGACTGCTGGAATTATCGCTACATCGTCGCCATCCTTAACGGGTGTGGCAAGGTTATCGAGGTAACGAATATCTTCGTCGTTAATAAAAATGTTTACGAACCTTCTCAACTGGCCATTATCAAATAACCGTTGTTCCATTGCGGGGTGTAACTTACAAAGAGAGGCCAAGGCTTCGCCAACGGTGTTGGCTTGAACTTCGACAATTGCGAGATTTTCAGAGTGAGGCCTAAGTGGTGTAGGAATTTGAACTTTAACTGGCATAAAAAGACCCTCAGCGGATTGCCCGCGCCTAAAAACTTTAAGTCTAGATGATAATTATACGAGAACTGGTTCTCGTGTGTTTTCCATAACAGAAATAAATTCATCAAGCGAAGTGCCAATGGTGGCTGGTTCGCCTAAGCGTTCGGTTAAAGCATCTGGAGTTTTCAGGCCGTTGCCCGTGATACAAAGGACGATTTCTTCATTAATAGGAATGCGGCCTTGTTGTACCAATTTTTTGGCAACTGCAACAGTAACGCCCCCAGCAGTTTCGGCAAATACCCCTTCGGTTTGTGCAAGAAGTAACATCCCATCTCGTATTTCATCATCGCTGACATCTTCTGCCCAGCCCCCGCTATCGCGAATAAGCTTGGCTGCAAAAAAACCATCTGCGGGATCACCAATAGCTAACGACTTGCAAATGGTATTAGGCTTACGAACGGGTCGATGAGATTCCAAACCATTTTTAACTGCTCCGCTGATGGGGTTACAACCAGCAGCTTGTGCGCCATAAAACTTGGTGCTAGGTTCTTGGCTAAGAAGACCAATTTTGTAAAACTCTTGAAAGGCTTTACTCACCTTGCCAACTAATGCCCCGCCCGCCATTGGGCTGACCACATGTTGGGGAGTTCGCCAGCCCAATTGTTCAGCGATTTCATACCCCATCGATTTAGAACCTTCAGCATAGAAAGGCCTCAGGTTAATGTTGACAAAGCCCCAACCGAATTTGAATGCCACTTGGGTGCAAAGCCTGTTGACTTCGTCATAAGTGCCACGAACTTTAATAACGGTTGCGCCATAAACCGAGGTGCTAAGCACTTTGGCTTTTTCCAAGTCGGAAGGAATAAAGATAAAGCTTTTTAGGCCAGCGGTAGCAGCATTTGCAGCGACGCTATTTGCAAGATTTCCAGTAGAAGCACACCCCACCGTTTGCAAGCCGAATTCCTTTGCCTTACTTAGTGCAACAGCAACAACACGATCTTTGAAAGAAAGGGTGGGGAAGTTGACAGCATCATTTTTTACCCAAAGGTTTTTTACACCAATCGCCTTGGCAAGCCTATCGGCACGAATTAATGGCGTGCCACCTACATAAAGTCCTACGGTAGGTTCGTTATCTAAAGGCAGTAACTCTTGATAGCGCCACATATTGAATTGGCGTGCTTCGATTTTTTCTTTGGTAAGAACGCCTTTAAGGCTTTCGTAATCGTAATCGATTTCTAAAGGGCCAAAATCATCTTGACAGAAATTAACAGGGCTTACAGGATAAAGTTTACCGCACAGGCGGCATTTCATACCTTTAACAAAACTAGGTGACACTAATCACTCCTCCCAAATAGGCAAGGCCTAAGCCTGCTTCTAAATAAGCGAGTCTTTTCCAGAGGAGGATAATAAAGCTTGACGATAAAAAAAAGGCGTGCTACACGACTCTTCTTATCTCGCCCGGCTAAACCGGGTAGGAGGTAGCACCAGCATCGTTGCGAATAATCGCTTCGACCGGTTGCTGTGGCTTCGACGGGCCTAATCCCTCTGCCACTCTGGATAAGAAACTCACCAAATTGTTCTGTTATCTTATTCTACAAGAAGGCAATCAGCAATCGTAAAACTGGAAAAAGTTGAAATCCTTTATACTGCACTTGATAAACCTCCCCTAAAAATAGCAATCTCGCTACTTCTTTACATTTAAATTTTACCCATTCCAACATTAATCATCGTCTTCTTCATCATCATTAAACGAGCTTGGCAGGTTTGGCGGCGTCATAAGGTCTAATTCCAATAGAACCGTCATTGCGGAGTCAGGCCGTTTATCTTTTCCTTTGCTCATCATTCTTTCTACCAGTTCAACAAACCATTCCGAAAGATCGGTCCTAAAATTTGTAATCGGTTCGGGCTTTTCCTTCCGTTGCGCTTTGATCTTTTCTTTCTTGGCCAAACCGGGGAATGGTAACTTACCTGTCAACGCGTGATAAAAGGAACAACCTAAGCCATAAAGGTCGGCCCGGCCATCGATGTCTATCGAGTTATACGATTGCTCGGGGGCTATATAATCCATCGTGCCCACGATGTATCCTTTGCCCCCAATGATTTCGAGGTCTTCATCTTTTTCACCTTGAACAAAGGCCAAGCCAAAATCGAAAAGCTTTGCTTCGTTATTGGGGGTGACCATAATGTTGGATGGTTTTATGTCACGATGAATAACGCCATTTTTATGGCAATGTGCAAGAGCAAGCAGAATGTTTCGCATAAATTTAATAGCAATAACTTGCGAAATAGCCCCGCTTTCATCGATTAGTTTTTGGAATGACTTCCCTTGGATGAATTCGATCACCATATAATTAAGGCCCGCTGCTTCCTCGAGAGAAAAAACTTTAACCACATTCGGATGGTCTAGTTTACTCGCTATATAGAACTCTCTTTGAAACCTTGCCAGTAACCTATCTTGTCGTTCTGTCTTTAAATTTCGCAGCACTTTCATACTAACTAATTCAAGAGGATTATCGTTTTTTCTTGCAAGATAGACGGTACTCATCCCACCCCGACCAAGCACAGAAAGCACCTGATAATCTTTTAATACCAGGCCACGAGACTTCCCTTTTAAGATTCTTTCAGCTTGGAACCGGGTGATTTTCCCAGACTTGACTAAATGCTCTGCGATTAACGATGGTTCCGTTCTAATTCCTTTATCGAGGTTGTTGAATAACACCACCACTTCAACTTTGTCCATAAGTTTACTTCGCATAAGAGACATTAAAAAGTCTCCTACATTCGTTTCAGGATTTGATTTTTCAGGGTCGGGGGAACTCACAACCTATAATCCCCTAATAATTATAATCAAAAAAATTAATCTTCTTTGCCACGAATCTGACCCTTAAGAATATGCTTAAGGCGATCTTCGATTTTCTTGTGCAGTTTATCTACTTCCTTGTCGGTAAGGGTGCGATCATCGGCCTGATAAGTAAGAGCGAAAGCCAGACTTTTTGTTCCAACGGGAACCCGGTCTCCCTCATAAATATCAAAGAGGCTGAAAAGTTTAAGGAGATTTCCACCCGCAGCAAGGATTTCATTTGCAACCGTTTGGCCGCTGATCGATTGATCTACAACCACCGCAATATCTCGAAGAGCTGCGGGGAATCTGGAGACAGCTTTAGATAAATACCTTTGGGGTAAGCCTAGTGAAAGGGCTTGGAGGTCAAATTCGCCTGCAATTATTTCGTGTTTTTCTAGGCCTAGGTTTGCTGCTAATTTAGGATGTAATGCACCAAATACCCCCGCAACTTTGTCGCCTATAAACAAGGCCGCTGTTTTCCCAGGATGCAGGGCAGGGTGGTTAGCGTTGGCAAAGCTTGTTTTTTCAAGGTGCACCCCGGTTATCATTCCTTCAACGATTCCTTTTAAATCAAAGAAATCAAGGGTACCACGGTTTGTGGTTCCTTCCGCCCAATAAGCTGAACTTTTCGGACCCCCAATCGCCAGCGCAAGTTTATAGGGCTCGAGGGGTAACTTTTGACCTTCGACTTTTTGATATACCTTACCTACTTCGAATAGCTTTACCGTTTCTGTATGTTTCAGATTTGATTGAACTAAAGTTATTATGCTTGAAATCAGGCTTTGGCGCATCACATTGCGTTCGCTGCTTATCGGATTTTGTAACGCTACATATTCAGTTTTGTTTGCATCAAGAAAAGCAGCTTCTGCTTCGGGCGAGGTTAGTGAGTAAGAGATTGTTTCCTGCAGGCCAAGGTTTACCAAGGAATCTTTTAGCTTGCGTTCGAAATCGAGTTCGGGATCAATAAGAACGGGTGGCAATTGTTCTGCAAGCCTTGTCTCGGGAAATTTATCGTACCCATAAAGACGGGCGATGTCTTCTAATAGGTCTGCGACCCCTGCCTGTATATCTAGCCGATGGGTAGGAACGGTAACCCTCAGATTTTCCTTGCCTGAGTTTTCAACTTTAAATTCAAGAGAGGTAAGAATACTTCTGCATTGTTCAAGTGGAATTTCGATGCCCAGAATTCTGCGAGCTTCAGCCAAGGAAAAGTCGATAACTTGGGGCGCTAGTGGCGTGGGGTAGCAATCAATGATTCCTGCAGCGGCTGTTCCCTGCGCTATTTCTTGCATTAGTTGCATTGCTCGGTTGGCACCTACAAGAACCATTTCTGGGTGAATGCCTTTACTGAATCGGGTTGCAGCTTCACTAGGAAGTGCGAGAGATTTCATTGTTTTACGAATTGCAAGAAAATCAAAGTTTGCGCTTTCAAGAAGCACACGAGTCGTCTTTTCTGTCACTTCGGTTTCAATGCCACCCATTAAACCTGCGATAGCAATGGCTCCAAGGGAATCGGCAATAACCAGTGTTTCGGAGTTTAGTTCGCGAACTTGGCCATCTAGAGTTTTAAGTTTTTCGCCTGTGGTAGCAAATCGAACAATAATTTCTGGAGTATTACCATTGGCCCTTAGACAAAGTAAGTCGTAATCAAATGCGTGTAAAGGTTGTCCTTGTTCTAGCATTACATAATTGGTGATATCCACAATACTATTGATGGGCCGCATTCCAGATTGTATCAGCCTGCGCTTAATGATTGCAGGTGAAGGGCCGACCTTAATGGCTTCGATAAGTGAAGCTGTGTAGCGAGTGCAGGCGGAAGAATTTTGGATAGTAACTTTAATTTTGCCCGAGATATTAGGCCCAAAAGAGGTGATTTTAGCGGGATTGCTTTTTAATTTACCCCCCGTCATAGCAGCAACTTCGCGCGCTACCCCAACTATAGCCAGGCATCTCGATTTATTAGGAAGGATATCGAGTTCAATAATGGAATCGCCAAAATATTCGACAAGAGGCATTCCTACAGGTGCATCATCTTCAAGAATAATAATGCCATCGTGATCGTCAGAGATGCCAAGTTCAAACCCCGAGCAAACCATACCCTCGCTGACAATCCCCCGAATTTTTCCCGGCTTAAGTTCTTTCATTACCTTGGGTGTGGCGTGCCCATCAAAAAGAACAGCACCTGAAAGAGCAAGTACCACCTTTTGGCCCGAATCCCCTACAGAAAGATTAGGCGCACCTGTAACCATAGTGATAGTTTTACCTGCACCGTATTCCACGGTTGGTAGTTTCAGCCTATCTGCGTCGGGGTGTTTATCAACTTTAGTTACTAAGCCAATTACGATTTTATCTTTATCCCAAACAGGATAGGGTTCATCGGCGCCAAGTTTTAATCCATCGGGAAGGGGAACCCCCCAATGTTTGACCCCAGAGATTTCAAGGCCAGCAAGAGCTAACCTGTTAATCAGAGCCTCCAGAGAGAGGTCGAAATCTACATATTCTTTAAGCCAGCGAATCGGAACCTTCATGATTCAAAACCTAGTTAATATTGATGTAAAATGAAAAGCCAAAGGGTTAACAACCGGCGTCAATAAGCAAGCGGGGCCTACCTTTAGAACTGCGACAAAAAGCGCAGATCATTGCCCCAGAATTCTCGGATATCTTCTATTGCGTGCCTTAGCATTGCAATTCGTTCAGGCCCCATACCAAAGGCAAATCCAGAATAGATCGAGGGGTCATAGCCCCCATTTTTCATTACTTCAGGATGCACCATTCCAGCGCCCATAATTTCCAACCAGCCAGTTTTTTTACACAGCGGGCAACCCCTACCCCCGCAGACTATACAATCCATATCCACTTCTATACTTGGTTCCGTAAATGGGAAGTAACTGGAACGAATACGAACTTTGCGGTCGTCCCCAAACATCTTGCGAGTAAAGGCGGTGATGGTCCCTTTTAAATCGGTCATCGAGATATTAGTACCAACCACTAAACCTTCAACTTGATGAAACATAATTTCGCTGCGTGTGGTGATGGCTTCGTAGCGGTAGCACATCCCCGGAAGAATAACCCTGATTGGTTCGGGGTAAAACTTACGCATAACATGAATTTGACCAGGTGAAGTGTGTGTACGAAGTATCAGCCCAGGTTCCGTTGTGTGAAAGGTATCCCACATATCGCGCGCTGGGTGATGCAGAGGCATATTAAGTAAGCCAAAATTGAATTCGTCTTCTTCAACTTCGCGTGATCGAAAAACCTGAAATCCCATTTCTGCAAAAGTTGATTGTATGTCGCGTAAAGTTTGGGTTGCGAGGTGTAGCTTACCAGAAGATGGGATTTTTCCTGGTAATGTTATATCAAGCTTATCGGTTTGAAGGCTTTGAAGCATAGCTTGCTCGAGGCAAAGCTTGAGTGCAGAATCGTAAGCTAGATAGATTTCTTCTTTGACGAGGTTGGCAAGTTTGCCATATTCTTTGCGAGATTCTGGAGGCAGTTCGCTGACCTTTTTGAGGGCAGTAAGCATTTCTCCATTTTTTCCGAAATAACGAGAATTCCAATTCTTTAGGCTAGACTCATCTTCGCAAACAGCCAATTCTTCTAGGGCTCGTGCTTTTAAAGAATCCAGATCAGACATGGTAGTGGCTTCAATCTAAAGGATTATGAAATCCGAGGGTTACTTAAGCCCAACAGGCTGATTCATTTTGGCTAGTTCCGCAATTTTCGTGAATGTTTCTGGGTCGTGAATTGCAATTTCTGATAACGATTTTCGGTCTAAGGTTACTTGAGCATTAACCAATCCTGCAATTAACTGGCTGTAGCGTATTCCACGCATCCTACAAGCAGCGTTAACGCGGATAATCCAAAGCCTGCGGAATTCGCGCTTTCGCACTTTTCGATCACGGTAAGCGTAAACCCCTGCACGAATCAGCGTTACGCGTGATTGGCGTTGCAAGTTATGCCTACTGGCACGGTAACCCTTGGTCAATTTTCTTAATCGCTTGCGATCGCGAAGTACAGTTTTTCCGCTTCTTGCTCTTGTCATGGCTAGGCTAATCTCCAACGCTGATAAAAAGCGTTATATTTTGAAAGAATCTAAGGAACTAGGATTTTCCACCCATCAGCCGAATATATTTCCGTGCAAGTCTTCCGGTTTCGATGCAAGTACCGCGAAGTTGTCGTTTTCTTTTACTAGTTTTATGGCTTAAAAGATGTTTCTTACCAGCTTTATGTCTTTTTAATTTGCCATTAGCTGTAACACGAAATCTTTTTTTGGAAGCCTTATGAGTCTTAAATTTGGGCATTTAACTACCCTTCCATAGCTTGAAATACTTGATTACAACAGTTTCAGTAAATTATGCATTAACTAGCATAAAAAACAAAATCAAAACACCTGTAAGCACAATAAATAAATACTGCAGAATACAGGAATAGATGATATAGGGAAATAATGCCCAGAGGGCAAATATAGAATCAGGAATTAATCTTTTTTAGGAGAAAGCATCGCGGTCATTTTCTTGCCTTCCATCGAAGGAGGTTTCTCCACTTTAGCTACATCCTGCAGCTTTTCTAGAATCGAATCAATGATTCGCTTGCCTTCTTCTATATGTTGCAGTTCTCGGCCTTTAAAAATAACATTAACTTGCACTTTATCCTTATGCTCAAGGAATTTGCGTGCTTGCTTAATCTTAGTTTCGATATCGTGGTCACCTGTTTTTGGTCTAACCCGAAGTTCTTTGATTTTTTGCTGGTGAACTTTACCTTTGTTATTTTTCATTGATTGCTGGTAACGAAACTTGCCATAATCAAGGATTTTGCAAACGGGGGGTCTTTCGTTGGGATTGACCTCAACAAGGTCTAATTCTGCCTCACGGGCTAGGTCTAGAGCTTGAAAAGTTGGAATAACGCCTAGGAATTCTCCGTTGGCTCCAATAACACGAACAGGAGAGATACGAATTTGTTCGTTAGTGCGAAGGCCCCTGTCTTGCGGGGGAGTGGTTGGGGAAGGACGGTCGTTGATACAAAAATCTCCAAAAAAACAAGGATGCTGGCCACGCCGGAACGATTTGCCAACAAAAATTAGTTATAAGTCCGGACCTCAAAACAAACCCAAAGCAGGCGTACATTAGGAATATATAGAATTTAACACGATTATTTGGGATTTGGAAAGGAAAAAGATTCAATAATTTAAGGAATTGCCTCTACAAAATCGATTTGAGGCAGATGCTTTTGAATTTCTTCTTCGATCCCAAACAACACCGCTCTAATCGAACTAGGGCAAGAACCACAGGTACCCAGAAGTCTAACCTGCAATATATTCCCGTCTAACCCCGCGACTTCAATACGCCCCCCATCCATTTGCAGTGCAGGCTCAACATATTCCTTAATCGCTTTTTTACAAGCTTCTAGAAGGTTGTCTTGATTCATTGCAAAACCTTTTTGAGGAGAAAAGCACATCTTAATAATAATTGTAGACGGAAGGGAATTCTGAAGGAACCTCAATTTTTAAAATGCGAGGTAATTTCTCGAATTTTGGAAATATCGAACTGGATTTGATTAACCAACTCCTCTTTGTTTAAGAAGGCTTTGGTATCACGAATTTTTTCAATGAACAAGATTTCAAGGCATTGGTTGTATAAATCGCCCTCAAAATCAAGTAAATGGGCTTCTACTTTTTGAAGAGTTTCGGCAAAAGTAGGGTTTGGGCCAATATTAAGCGCTGTTGTGAAAGTTTTAGCCCCGATTTTGCAAAGTCCAGCATACACGCCATTTGCTGGCAAAATTGTTTGAATGTTTTCCAAATTTGCAGTGGGAAAACCAATGGTACGGCCTCTTTTGGCCCCGGTTACTACGCTTCCCTCGATGGAATAAAAGCGCCCTAAAAGCGATTTGGCTGCTTGCAAATCACCTGTTTGAATTGCGTTTCGAATTTTGCTGCTAGAAATGAGGGTATTTCCAAGTAGCATCGGTTGTGCGGTGTGAAAAAGGATGTTATTAGCTAGGCACAATTGTTGTAAAAGTGCCATTGTTCCATTTCTACCTTTGCCGAATTGGAAATCGGGCCCTTCGATAATACCTTTTGCCTTAAATTTTCGCACAATAATCTTCTCGAAAAAATCCTCTGCTGACAAATCAAGTAAGCCGTCGTCGGTTTTTAAGACCGCTACGAACGCGACGCCTTCCGAATTTAAAAGTTTTTTCTTCTGTTCGATTGTGCTTAAGAAATTAAGCTTTATGTTCGGCTTTAATTGCAATAGTGGGTGAGGGAAAAAAGTGATCGGAACGATGGGCGCTTGGTGCTCGTTTCCTAGGCTTTGCATTTGATTTATTAGGCTTCTATGCCCTAAATGCACTCCATCGAAGTTTCCAATTGAAATGATTCCTGCCTTGGCGTGATCTGGAATTTCCAAGGTTTTCCAAGAGGGGGACAATGAATCCGTGCTCATCTTTCTTGCCAGTCAATTTAATAGGTTCAGTTTACTATTCTTAATCTTATTTCTTTCTTTGCTAGTATACTGGAATTATTCACAAGCTGGCTGGATAGTCGCTGCTGTTTTGCAATTTCGGTTGCAAGGTGGAAGAGGAAAGTCCGGGCTCCACAGGACACGGTGGTGGGTAACTCCCACCGTCCGAGGCAATAAGCCTTGTGTTTATTGCTGAAGGGCAGGGAAAGTGCAACAGAAAGATACCGCCCCAAAAGGGTAAGGGTGAAATGGCGGGGGAATGTAAATTCCTTAATGTAAGAGCCCACCAGCAACCTGGCGACAGGTTGGCTCGGCAAACCCCACCGGGAGCAAGGCCAAATAAGAGGGAAGGACTGGTTCCGGTCCACTTGACCCTCGGGTAGGTCGCTCGAGCGTTCGGGTAACCGTTCGCCTAGATAAATGGCTATCTGCCCATCTTTAAAGGATGGGGATACAAAACCCGGCTTATAGGCTGGCTTGTGAATATTTCTTAAAAAAGTAGGACTTACGCAGTTGGAACTAAATCGCCCCAAAGCCCAGCCACCCCTCTTATAATAAGCCCAGCGACTGCGTTCGCTGGGAATGTTTCTAAATCTTCTTCTGATTTCTTTTTCTGAAATCCCGCATTTAAAAAGAGAGCCCCTAAGCCCACCCACCTCTTGATTGCTAACAGGGGTGGGGCTGTATTTCTTCTTCGTGGCTTCGTGTGAGTCCCGCTCCTTCAGCGTCTTTTTGGTTCACACGAAGACACGAAGGTTTGAAGGAAAAAAGGGACAGGCACGAATGCCATAAAGTTAAGCTATAACTCTCTGTGTTTGCGTAATTCCTCACGCGGACGGTAAGGACGCAAACGGCAAACGGAGCCGGAAGCGTTAGCGACGGTAATGACTTAGGTAATGACCTAGCTTACTTCATCACCTTCACCACCTACGGAACCCGGCTGCAAGGGGCATGATCCGAGCTGGGCAAACCATCGCTAACGGAAAACCGTCGCTAACGCTTCCGGCTCTGAAAGACGCTTCCGGCTCTGACAATGGCTGGGAATCTTAATCCCGGGAACGCCAATCTCCTGATTGGCATTTTTAACCTTGCCAATCGGGAGATTCCACACCGAACAACCCAAAAGCCCAGGGGAAATCCAAAACACCCGCTGGCTGGGGTTCCCTAGTTGGGGCTCTCTGGTTGGGGCACTCAAGGCCGGCAACTGCGGAAGTCCTAAAAAGGTGTCCGTTTGGCGAAGTACAAGTCCCAGCGAATTCAATCAGATTTTTGATTACCTGATTGGCAAAAGTGTGTGAAGCTCGCTTCGGCAGGCTCAGCGACCGATCCGGTGGGTACGGCTGGTGAGCTAGTCGGAAACGGTTGGTGAGCTAGTCGAACCAAACTCCAAGGCGAACAGGCCACGCAAGAAGGGTTTTCACCGAACGGTTACTTAAAAAGTATATTTTTTTACAAAGCGTTCTTGATAATAGTACCACGGGTTATGGGCATGGGTCGGCCCTGAATATCGTGAACTTCCGTTGTGGGGGAAATTCCCATTAAGTGATAAATGGTTGCGTGTAAATCTTGCGGGCTTATTGGCTGATCTTTGACATAAGCGCCTGTTTTGTCGGAGGCACCTATAACTTGGCCCCCGCGAACTCCGCCCCCTGCAAGGGCCCCTGAAAACACATGGCCCCAGTGATCTCTGCCTGCATTGCTATTATGTTTTGGAGTACGGCCAAATTCCCCTGCCCATACCACTAAGGTATCTTTCAATAATCCACGATATTCGAGATCTTCTAATAGAGCAGAATAAGATTGATCCATCACCGGCATTAAATTATTCTTTAAGCTTTCGGCATTTTTGGAGTGCGTGTCCCAAGTCGGACTTCCTTTGGGGTCACTGCTAAAACGAGTCCAGTTTACTTGGACAATTGGCACGCCTGATTCCACTAATCTGCGGGCGAGAAGTACGCTTTGCCCCCAGCGGTTTTTTCCGTATCTTTCTCGAACGGATTCTGGTTCAAGGTTTAAATCAAAGGCTTTGCGAGTCGCTTCGCCATTCATCAGATTCAGCGCTTGTCTGGTTTGGTTTTCAAATTGTTTTTTGTTTTTGTCAT
>Ga0209702_10001178_pt1 | contig 51834 bp, 44 predicted proteins | sample FRY01_FD_187210 | JGI IMG/M metagenome (GOLD analysis project Ga0209702, IMG submission 187210) | Freshwater microbial communities from Lake Fryxell liftoff mats and glacier meltwater in Antarctica - FRY-01 (SPAdes) (version 2) | ecosystem: Environmental > Aquatic > Freshwater > Ice > Glacier... | reverse complement strand
TTACAAATCTACAATAGAATATTAGTTTTTTTGATTGGTTTAAGATTGATTTTTAGCTCTTTAGTAAGTATTTTTGAGGAAACAGCAACTTTTTTAGCTGTCTTATACGCTTTAAAATCTCGCTAAGCGTTTATTAAGTTGCCTTTATTGAATTAAAATAAGCCATGTTTTTGTGAATAAATAATAGAAAGTTCAGAATAAGAATGGGAAATTAATAAGAAATATTACGGGTAATATATTCTAGTACTTAGTCTCTAAATATCTTTATTCAGCAGACTACTGCTCTCATATTGGTTATGTATGCTTATTATGGCCAACCCAAAAAGGACTGCGGCAACAACTAAAATTGTACTTATTAAGCCACTTACACCAAAAGACATTCGAATTAAAATGGTGGAAATGATAAATCCGGAATTTCTGATAATTTTGTGGAATTGATGGGTATAAAAGAATGAAACCAAAAGCAAAACCACATCTACTAAAATCAGCACAGTAAAAAATTGATCAAAAAACAAATTATTTATACTTTCAAACGAGGGCATTTCAGGGGATGAAATGGAAATTCCTGTGGACCAGTTTAACAGGGTGTAAAAGGCCATGATAAAAAATATGGGCACCAAAATAACGGCAATCAGCTTTTTTGTATTAACAAATTTTTCAATAGTAGTTTTGTTTTCTTCTTTTTGTGGCAGTTTTCGTTTTCCTTGCTTTTGAAATTGATATATTAAGTAAAAAAGAATAATTGACGCAAGAATATCATAGGTAAATTGAAGATCTCCTTTGATTTCAAACCAGTCCGAAGAAAGTTCTAGATCCGATAAATCTTTAAATAATTTACGAATAATAATCAGGGTAATAATTTCATACTGCTTGGTAATATACGTCGTAAAGGACTTAGGCAAATAGTATATTAAAAGATATACCTCATAAATAAGAATAAAGGAAAACGGCGTATATATTGCGGATATGGGGTTTTTAAGAAGCTCGGAGTTTAATGGAAATTCTAAAAAATTAAATTTTATGAGATAAATTACCGCCAGATGGACAAAAAAACTAACTATAGCAACGTTAAGAATAATTTTTTCTATTTTTTCACGGGTATTTTCTGAAAGTAGTTTATTAAAAAGTACTGGTATTAGGTTTTTTATTTTACTCATGGAAAGTTATATTGTTTATTGGTTTTTTTGGTATTGTCTAGCACTGAAATAGAATTAAATTTTATGACAATCAAAATACTTTCTCAAAGCTTAGGGTCTAAATTTACGCTTTATTTTAAATTTCTCAAAGCACAAAATTTTAATCCTAAGCGGTAGATAAACACCGGCTATAAATTATTGCTCAAGGCAATATATTTAAAAAGATAAATGGTAAACAAGGTCATTAGAAAACTAATTTAAAAAATGGTTTAACAATTATCAAAAAGTTAAGGGCGTTTTTAGTTATAAAGGGGTAATTTAGGTGCTGTTGAATTAAAATAACATTGATGATTCGTAAAACTGTTTTAAATGTACAAGAGGCTTTAAAAGGCGTTAATAATGGCATGACTTTTATGTTGGGTGGTTTTGGCCTTTGCGGTATTCCAGAAAACGCTATTGCACAGTTGGTAAGCTTAGGAATAAAAGATATTACGTGCATATCCAACAATGCTGGAGTGGATGATTTTGGCCTCGGTTTATTATTAAAAAAGCATCAAATAAAAAAAATGATTTCATCTTATGTAGGGGAAAATGATGAATTTGAACGCCAAATGCTAAGTGGTGAATTAGATGTAGAACTAACGCCACAAGGCACATTAGCAGAAAAATGCAGAGCAGCACAATCTGGCTTTCCTGCTTTTTATACACCAGCTGGTTATGGTACTGAGGTAGCTGAAGGCAAAGAAACGAGAGAATTTAATGGTAAAATGTATGTTCTGGAACAAGCGTACAAAGCAGATTTTGCTTTTGTAAAAGCATGGAAGGGTGACGAAGCTGGCAATTTAATTTTTAGAGGAACAGCTCGTAATTTTAATCCTGTAATGTGCGGTGCCGCAAAAATAACAGTAGCCGAAGTGGAAGAATTAGTCCCAGCAGGGGCTCTAAATCCAAACGAAATTCATGTGCCAGGCATATTTGTGCAACGCATTTTTCAAGGAACTAACTACGAGAAAAGAATTGAGCAGTTGACTGTTCGTAAAGGTTAATGTAATAATTATTCAATGTGTAAATGGAACAATTTATTAATGTAGCAATTTAGCAATGAGTTTGATTTTTAGAAATTACACATTTCATCTTTCAATAAAAATAAATATTGATATCCATTTATCAGAGTAAAAATGTAAAATGAGAAAAAATTGACAATCCAGTCGTTGATAAATCTATCTATTTTGCTCTTATGATTATTGAATTCTGTGAACGTTTAGAATATAAAAAAAATATGTGATTGCCAATCAATTGTTAAGGTCTGGGACGAGTATTGGAGCAAACGTTCATGAAGCACAAAACGCAGAAAGCAGAGCAGATTTTATTTACAAAATAAAAATTGCTTTGAAAGAACTCGAAGAAACTAAATACTGGTTACTTCTTTGTGAAAATTAAAAGACTTACCCTTTCGAAGAGGAACTCAAGGGTAAAATAAATGAACTAGGTTTAATTATGTATAAAATAGTAAGTACAAGTAAAGAAAATAGTGTCAAATAATTACGTAATATTAGGATGTTAATACACGAATAAATGGAACGATTAATTAATTATTACATTGAATACATTTTCATAGTTATCCATAACTATCTTGGTATATTGTTACATTAAATAATTAGCACATTAAATAAAATGTTAGACAAAATAGGAATAGCGAAAAGAATCGCGAAAGAAGTAAAAGATGGTTATTATGTGAATTTAGGAATTGGCATACCTACTTTAGTGGCCAATTATGTTCGGGATGATATAAGCGTTGAATTTCAAAGTGAAAACGGAGTTTTAGGCATGGGGCCTTTTCCATTTGAAGGGGAAGCAGATGCTGATATTATTAACGCAGGTAAACAAACCATCACCACTTTGCCAGGAGCCTCATTTTTCGACTCTGCAACTAGTTTTGGCATGATTAGAGGACAACACGTTGACCTCACCATTTTAGGGGCTATGGAGGTATCTGAGAAGGGCGATATAGCCAACTGGAAAATTCCAGGGAAGATGGTAAAAGGTATGGGTGGAGCCATGGATTTGGTCGCCTCGGCAGAAAATATTATCGTGGCTATGATGCACACCAATAGAGAAGGTGAATCCAAGTTATTGAAAAATTGTTCTTTGCCTTTGACTGGTGTTCAATGTGTAAAAAAAATAGTTACCAATCTTGCGGTTTTAGAAGTTACCGAGAACGGATTTCTATTGTTAGAGAGAGCTCCAGGCGTGTCTGTAGAAGAAATAAAAAACGCCACTGAAGGTAATTTAATAATCCACGGCGATATTCCCGAAATGCAGATTTAAAGTAAACCCCAAAAAGTAAGTCAAACTTTTGATATCATTTTATAGCAGTTTTACAACAATAATTTTTAAAAGTTGTTGTTTTATATTAAATTTATGACACTGATAAAAAATAAACCCCAAGTTTAATTTTAAAACTCTTTAACCTATGGAAGCACAAATTAGTCACGCTCCTTCTCAAGAAGAAATTCAAGTGTATAAAAACAATTTTCTTAGTGGAATTATAGTATTGCTCAGAAAGTTATTCATGCTTTAATTTATAGAATAACAACAGGGCACGCCTTTCAATAGCCTATATAATTCTTTAAAATAAACCCATAAAAATTTCTTTTAGGGCTTTTAAATATTGAAAAATTTATTGAATTCCAACAATTTTGATCAAAGCCAATTAATTTAAATGGGTATGAAAATTCTGTTCTCATTATATCTTGAAGTAAAATCGATTAAACTTTTTTCGAGGGTATAAGGTTTTAGATCAAATTAGTAGAACTTGAGTGTTTTCATAATGGCTTCCAACTCAAACATATTATCTCTTTTTTGTGTGGCAGGAGCAAAAATAAAACCTTCTAACACCAATTTTCTATTGCGCTCTTTATCATTAATGATATACATTAAATACGGTCCTCCCATGGGGTAATCGCTCATTTCCCATAAACCTCTAACTTCAGCCGCCTTGATACCTGCGATTTCAGTTGGGTAAATGTGTGGTGCAAAAATTTTTTCGGAAACCATATGATTCTTTTTTCCCGGTATATCCTCTCCTGGAATATTAACACCCCCGATAGAATCTCTCATCCTTAGAATATCCTGTACAAAAGTAGAATCGTTTATAAAATAATCTTCGGGCATGGTGTAAGCAATAATGCTCATTTCTCCTTTTGGAACCTGCCGAGAATACCAAACAAAATTATCGGCTTGTCTTCCTATTTTATAAACGGAAGGAATATCTAATGAAACTCCAAATTTTTCTTTTAAAACTTGTTCTTTATTTAGAGATATTTTAAATCTTTTTTGTGCTTCTTTAATTTCTAAATTTTTAAAAGCCTTAATAATTTCGCCTGCTTTAGCGTCTATGTTCGCTTTAATTTCTTGGATTGTTGATCCTGTAATTATTGCTACATTTTGTGGTCTGGAATAAAAATCCTTCTTAATTCCGGCCTTGCTTACGCTATCTTTTGAAACAAAAAGAACAGCTCTTGATTTTTGAATGGCTCCAGAAAAGACAGATTCGGGCATATAATTTATAGTAAATAAAGGTTCTGCCATATTTAAACCCACCGCGGATGATGCAAAGTGCTCTCGCACCTTATCACCTACTTCCCCTTGCCATAATTGGTTATCCATAACCACAGCTAGTCCGTTAATAGCACCTGTGGAATCTGGCAAATATTTTGTTTGGTTATTTTCTTTACACGCGCTAAAGGAGGCTACTAGAAATAATAGTATAACAATTTTTGAAGTATTCATAAAATGCACTTAGTTTAGGGTTGACAATCGCACAAAACTAATTTTGTGCCTAATTTTATATTGTTACCACTAATACCGTTCCATTTTCGTAAATTTTCAATAGAAATTCCAGAATATTTTTTTGAAATAGTCCAAAGAGAATCTCCAGCCTTTACAGTATGCACTTTTGTAACCTCAGAAATAATAGATTTTGCTGTGGTATTTTGAGAAGTACTTGCCACAGAAACTAGATTTTTACTATGAATTATTAATCGTTGACCTACTTTTATGTGATTACTGCGTAAATTATTCCAACTCTTTATTTGATTTACCCCAACACCATGGCGTTCTGCTATTTTTCCTAGAAAGTCGCCGCTTTTTACTTTGTATTTAATTATATTTTGTGTTTTAACAAATTGAGGTAAAGGTTTTTCTTCGACTTTTATTTCATTTTCTACAAAAGCGTATATTTCGTTTTCATTGGCTACAAATCTTCCAATAGCATCTAAGGGCAAGCGTAAGGCATAGTTTTTATTGTCAACAAACGGAATTATATTTAATTTGTAAGACGGATTTAAAACCTCTAATTCTTGCACGCTAATATCAACCAATTTCGATATCTGATCAAAGGTAATTAATCTTTTTACTTGAATAGTATCTGTTTGAAAATAGGATCGTTCGGCGTTTTTAGGTTTTAAACCGTGTTCGCTAGCATATTCGAATAAATACATGGTTGCCAAGAAAGCAGGGACATATCCTGCGGTTTCTTTTGGTAAATTATGTCTTATGTCCCAATAATTAGTAGCACCACCAGAACGTCTTATGGCTTTACTTACATTACCTGGACCTGAATTGTAGGCTGCTAAAGCCAAATCCCAATCTCCATAAATACTGTATAATTTGGATAAATATTGGCAGGCGGCTTTTGTTGCCTTTATTGGGTCGCTGCGTTCATCTACGTAACTGTTTACCTCTAAATTATACATTTTACCTGTGGGATACATAAATTGCCAAAGTCCTGTGGCACCTACTCTTGACTTGGCTCTCGGGTTTAATGCCGATTCTACAATAGCTAAATACTTTAATTCTATAGGGATATTATAATTCGCTAATTCTTGTTCGAATAAGGGAAAGTAAAACTGACTTAAGGTAAGCATTCGTTCCATTAAACCTGTTCTTCTTTTTAAGAAATATTGAATAACACTTTCGAGTGAACGGTTGTACTCGATATTAAAAGGGGTTTTTTGGTTTAATTTTTCTAAACGAAGTTTTAAGGTTTCGGTGTCTACTGTTGCTGAAAAGTTTTCATCCATTGTAAGCGTTGAAACTTCCTCATACATTTCTTCAAACAGATTGGCGCTATCTGCCATTTCTTTTAACCAAATACTGTCATATTTTGCCGCTAATGGGTGATCTTTTAGAATCGTTTTTTCTTCCTTAACAACAAGAATATCAGATGGGTTTGCTGTTTTTGTAGCATTAACCGATAAGGGAACCTTATTTTTCTTTACAACTGGTGAAATGGTATTGGGTAAGCCTGTATTGGGATCTTCTATAACATCCGTAAATTCTGTTAATGATATTTCTTGTTGTGCAAAACTATTTGCACTGAAAGAGATGGTTGCTATTAAGCTAATATAGACAAACTTTTTTCGTATCATAACAAGACCTTTAAAATATGGCAGTTGACGAAAATCGTCTTTTTTTTGCAGAAAATAAAATTTTATTTCTTAAAGTGACTTTAAATTTTAAAAGTCATGTTATCGATAATGTATTAATTTTTATAGTATTGCCGCAATACCAGGTAAAATTTTGCCTTCTAAGCTTTCTAGCATAGCGCCGCCGCCAGTAGATACGTAACTTACCTTATCTTCAAAACCAAATTGTTTTACGGCAGCAACAGAATCGCCACCACCTACTAAAGAAAATGCACCGTTTTTAGTGGCCTCATCAATAAAACTACCAATTGCAATTGTACCTTTCGCGAAGTTTGGCATTTCAAATACACCAATGGGACCGTTCCAAAGTATGGTTTTAGATTTGAGAATAACTTCTTTAAAGTTTTCTAAAGTTTTTGGTCCTGCATCCAAACCTTGCCAGCCATCTTGGATTTCGTTAACAGAAACTTCTTTAGTATCCGCATTATTATTAAAATCATTAGCGGCTATTACATCAACGGGCAAATGCACCCGTACCCCCTTTTCTTTGGCTTGTTTTAAGATAGACAAGGCTAATTCTTGTTTGTCATCTTCACAGATAGAATCTCCTACATTACCACCTTGCGCTTTGATAAAAGTATAAGTCATTCCTCCACCAATAATGAGGTGATCTATTTTATCTAAAATGTTTTCGATAATCGTAATTTTTGATGATACTTTAGAACCTCCTAAAATCGCTGTAACGGGCTTTTCACCTGTTTTCATAACTTTATCTATGGCTAAGATTTCTTTTGCCATTAAGTATCCGAAACATTTATTTTCTGGAAAAAAGTTGGCGACAATTGTTGTAGAGGCATGCGATCTGTGTGCTGTTCCGAAAGCATCATTTACGTAGATATCTCCTAAATTTGAAAGTTTTTCAGCAAAGTTGATATCGCCTTTCTCTTCTTCATCATGGAAACGAAGGTTTTCTAATAATAAAATTTCGCCCGATTTTAAATTTTTAACCGCATCTTGAGCTATTTCGCCGATACAATCGGCTGCAAATTTTATTTTTATACCTATAATCTCAGAAACCTTATTACAAATATGTTTTAAAGACATAGATGGAATTGCCTTACCGTCCGGTCTTCCTAAATGACTCATTAAAATTGCACTTCCGCCATCATTTAATATTTTCATTATCGTAGGTTTTGCTGCTTCTATTCTGCTGGCATCTGTTATATTTAGATATTCATCTAAAGGAACATTAAAATCTACCCTGATTAAAGCTTTTTTTGATTTGAAATCAAAATTATCTATCGTTTTCATTTTGAACTTTTTATTTAGTCACAAATTTAAAAATTTCTGTGTTGCCATAGTTGTTCAAACACGCTTATTATTTGTCTTTTATTAAAGCGATATTTAAAACTGTTCCGTTTTGTGAATTTATCAAGTAAGGTTTATTTAATTTAACGCCACAGTTTATTTGAAAAGGTGTGGTAGTTTATGCCCACATTATTTCAAATACACTATATTTGGTTTATGTTATTTGATAGTATTCTTGGCTTAGATCATATTAAAAATCATCTCATCATGACGGCAAATGCGGGAAGAATTCCGCATGCGCAATTATTTGTTGGTCCAGAAGGCTGTGGTACTTTACCTATGGCAATCAAGTATGCGCAACATATACTTTGTACCATAGCTAGCGAGAAAAATGAACAAGAAAAAAATGCATGTCATTTAAAATGTAATGCACTTATGCATGCGGATTTGCATTTTGTTTTTCCAGTCGCAATATCCGATAAGGTTAAAAGTCACCCAATTAGTGACCATTATATTACCGATTTTCGAAGTTTTGTAAAAGAACAGCCCTACGGCAATTTGTTTGATTGGTACCGTTTAATAGAGATTGAAAAAAAGCAGGGGCAAATTGGGGTTGATGAAGCACAAGATCTCTTAAAAAAATTGGCCTTAAAATCCTACGAAGGTGGTTATAAAATTTGTATTATATGGATGGCAGACAGGCTGAATGTTTCCGCATCTAATAAATTATTGAAACTTATTGAAGAGCCGCCAGACAAAACAGTTTTTATTTTGATAACCGAAGACGAAGAACAAATTATACAAACCATTCGTTCTCGATGTCAGGTACTACATTTTCCACTTTTAGCCGAGGACACTATTGCAAATGGGCTTATTGGCCAAGGTATATCCGAAGAAAAAGCTTTGCGATTGGCGAATGAAGCTAGTGGCAATTATAATAAGGCCTTGGATTTAATGCGCAATGATTCTGAAGATTTGGTTTTTGAAAGATGGTTTGTACAGTGGGTTCGGAGCGCATTTAAAGCTAAAGGTAATAAAGCGATAATTCACGATTTAATAATGTGGAGTAACGAAGTTGCAAAAACGGGGAGAGAAACACAGAAAAAATTTTTATTGTATTGCATTGCTATTTTTAGGCAAGCGATGCTTATTAATTACAATTTAAAAGAATTAGCGTTTATGAAAATTCATTTAGATGGTTTCGATTTAAATAAATTTGCGCCTTTTGTCCATGAAAATAATATGTTTGAAATCACAGAAGAATTAGAAAAAGCCATTTATCATATTGAGCGAAACGGTAATGCTAAAATAATTTTTACAGATTTATCTATAAAATTAACACGCTTGTTGCACAAAAACCCACAAACAGTTTAAAATTAAAACCATGAAAACTATTCTTGATAACGCCACCGAATTATTATTACTGCTGTTTTTGATCATTACTTTTTTGCAGAGTGGTATCGATAAAATTATGGATTGGAAAGGAAATTTATCATGGCTAAAACAGCATTTTGCGAAAAGTGCCTTAAAAAATAACGTGCCTTTCCTATTAGGCATTGTATTAATTACCGAAATGATTGCTGGCTTACTCTGTGTTGCAGGTACTTATCAGATAATTGCGTTTAAACAGACAGACTTGGCTTTTTATGGAGCTATTGCTTCTTGTATTGCGCTATTGATGCTGCTTTTTGGTCAAAGAATGGCCAAAGATTATGATGGTGCTAAAACTATCGCTATCTATTTTATTCCAGCCATGTTCTTAGTATTTTTGCTTCAGTCGTAACAATTTTAACCATTTCCCAGTTGTTTTCAAAGTATATTAAAAAACCCGCCGTAAGGCAGGTTTATTTTGTTGTTTACTCAGATCATTTTTAATTCTAGAGATTAAGTTTTCTCGAAAATTATTTTTGATATTTATCGTTTAGTGCTTTTAAGATTGGGGTAGTTACGTCTTTGGCTTCAGCTCCGTAAAGCACGCCGCCACCATCTCCACCACCCAAGATAAAAGTATAGCCGTTAGTTTTTCCATAGGCCTTAATTTCTTTTTTTACTTTACTGATAATGCTATCCATTTCAGTTTGGTTTTGACCTTGTAATTTCTGTTCCTCTTGTTGCAATTGTTGGCCGATGAATTGTCCTTCTTGTTGTAATTGGGCATATTCTTGTTCCGCTTGTGCTGATGGTAGGCTTTGTGCCTTAGCTTGAAAAGATTGTGCTCTCATCTGAAAAGATTGTGAAATACTGTCCCTCTTTTTAGTTAAAGCATCTACTTTAATTTGAAACTTAGCTTCAAGATCTTTTTTTTCTTGATAATCAGTCATAATTTTCTGGTTATCAATAAAACCAATTTTGCTTTCTTGGCATGATAGCGCAGTAATAACTACAAATGCCATTATTAATTTTTTCATCTTTTGTTTTTAAAATATTGGGTAAAAATAGAAAAGCTTTTTGATTTATTGCAAAAGTTTTGAATTAAAGATAGGAAGCGTTGCAAAAATAGAAATTTCGAAAGTGTTCTGTCAAGCGTGTATATTTTCGAAGCCTAAACTAAAACTGAACGCAATAAGCATAAACTATTGAAATTATAATACACATCAATTTTTGTGATTGAAAATGGCTTGCTTTAAAGCTCAGGTATGACAAGATTTAGGTTTTTGTACACTTGACATCATTTACGGTAAAATAATGCTTTAAAGTTGGCTTAAAATCAATTTTTAAGTTTTTGAATGACATATGTTAAGGAGGAATACTCCTTTGAACGCCACGCTTTGATATTGGAAAGTAGTCCGATAATAAAAGCGTGAATAAGACGCTGTTTTCCGGTTTTGTATTTTTCTGATAAAAAGGAAACATAAAACGCATCAAAAATCATAGGGTAGATTTTTCTTACAACCATGCCTTGCTTTGAAAAAATCGTTGCTATGGTCATTTTTGAAAAATGCCAGAGGTGTCTAGGAACGTCATAAGCCGCCCAATAGTTTTTGTAATGTGCGGCGTCAAAAGATTTATAGTTTGGTACAGCAATAATAATGGTACCGTTTTCTTCGAGTAATGAAGATAGTCTATTAATTTGATTGTTTAAATCGGGTAAATGTTCCAAAACATGCCATAAAGTAATGACGTCAAATTTTTGGTTCTCAACATCTTCTAAGGAATTATATAATTTAATTCCTTTTTTTAAGGCTTTTTCTCTAGCTTTTTTGTTTGGTTCTATCCCCTTAATACGCCATCCCTGTTTTTCTGCAAAGTCTAGAAAGTCGCCTGTTCCTGCCCCGATATCTAAAATATTTTTATTATAACCATTGTGGCGCTCCACAATTTTAAACTTATGTTTTAGGTTATACTTTTTTATAATGTGATATAATTTATCCGTAAAACTTTCTCGTGAATCCGTGTGGGAAATGTACGAAGTACTGTCGTAATATTTGTCGAGGTTTTCGGGTTTAGGGTAGGTAAGCAACATATCCAGTTCTTCGTCGTACCTCAGTTCAAAGTCCTCTTGTGAAACGGAATAATCCTTAGTCTTTAAAAAAAACCTCATTATAATTGTGCGTATTTATTTATTTTTTTGATATGCGAAGTTACTTTAAAAGAATTGTATAAGAAATATTTTTTTGTTTCTTGTTTTTTTTGCAAAATCTTTTTAAGCTGCGATACCTATATGATTGCGATCAATTCTTTTATCCTTTTGGGAGGGAAAAAACTAGAGACTTATTTATTCATCTAAAGATTTGCTCAAAGCAACATCTAAAGCAATAGGTGAGATTTTAAATAATCTAACTGAGATTTCTACTTTGTAAAATTAAAGAAAGTGTTTTGTTCATTTATTTTAAAGATTGTATTATTATAAAAATCAATATTCTGGAATTGAAATTTTCTTTTGTTTTACTAAAAAAAATTATACCCTTGCTTAGGTATTCGTAAAATAAACATTGGCCGAGCAGGTGATATTTTTAAACTTTTACTCTTTTGTTACTTGTAATAATTGAGTCAATACGTGTGGGATGGTCGCATGGAAACCCAGAAATATTTCAAACACTGAAGTCGGACTAATTATAGATATCTTTTTATAGGCGCCCTTAATTAATTGGAAACCGCATCAAGCAAACCTTTAATTTTATCGAAGCCGTCAAATTCCTTTCTTGGCTTAAAGTTTAACATCGTATTTTGTAATTTTTTTATCAATTTAATTGAGAGCTATTGGAGAAATACACAAGTGATAAGACTTCGAATCTTTGTAAAAGGCTTCAATTGTTCCACGTGGAACAATTGAAGCCTTTTAAAATTTAAACAATATATTATCTTCCTAAATAGACAAGTAACACGCTTATGTCGCTTGGTGAAACACCGCTTATTCTTGATGCTTGCGAAATGGTTACAGGTTGAATTTTAGTCATTTTTTGACGGGCTTCGGTGGATAAAGATTTTAGTTTATGATAATCAAAGTTGGCAGGAATTTTTACATTTTCCAATCGATGTAGTTTGTCCGCGTTGTTTTTTTCTTTGGCAATGTATCCAGAATATTTTACTTGGACTTCCGCTTGTTCTAAAACCTCATTGTCCAAGTTATTTTCCTTAACGAAATTAGAAACAGCTTCTAAAGTGAGCATGTGCTCCATGGTTACATTTGGGCGAGAAAACGATTTAAACATTTTATCTGATTGAGATACTGTTGCGGAATCAACACTCGCTAGGATAGGGTTTATCTCATGTGGTAAAACACTTGTTTCCTTAAAAAATTGAATGAATTTTTCTGATTTTTCTAGCTTATCTTCCATTCGTTTTAATCTATTTTCTTTGGCCAAGCCTATGCCAAATCCTATTGGGGTTAAACGTAAATCAGCATTATCTTGGCGTAGTAAAGTTCTATATTCCGCTCTTGACGTAAACATGCGATAAGGTTCCTCGGTTCCTTTGGTTATTAAATCATCTATTAAAACACCAATATAAGCTTCATCTCTTTTCAGAATAACAGCATCATTTTCGGTGTTTTTTTGATGTGCGTTTATACCCGCCATTAGACCTTGGGAAGCGGCTTCTTCATAACCAGTAGTTCCGTTAATTTGGCCTGCGAAGTACAGGTTTTCTATTAATTTAGTTTCTAAGGTGTGTTTTAGTTGGGTTGGCGGAAAATAATCGTATTCAATGGCATATCCTGGTCTAAAGAATTTTACATTTTCGAATCCGACAACAGATCTTAAGGCCTTAAATTGCACATCCTCTGGTAAGGAAGTTGAAAACCCATTGACATAAACTTCAACGGTATCCCAACCTTCGGGTTCTACAAATAGTTGGTGACTGTCTTTATCCGCAAAACGGTTTATTTTGTCTTCGATAGAAGGGCAGTACCTGGGCCCTAGACTTTTAATCCGACCGTTGAACATGGGCGATCTGTCAAAACCCTCTCGTAATAGGTTATGCACTAATGCGCTTGTATGGGTCATGTGGCAATCGCGTTGGTATGCTAGTTTCTTTGTAGAAGTATAACTAAATTTTTCAGGGTGTTCATCTCCTGGCTGTGGTATCATTTTAGAATAATCTAAAGATCTACCATCTACCCGTGGTGGCGTTCCAGTTTTCATTCGGCCGCTTTCAAAACCAACCGCAACCAATTGTTCGGTGATTCCTGTAGCAGCTTTTTCGCCAGATCTACCTCCGCCTAATTGCTTATCTCCAATGTGTATTAAACCGTTTAAGAAAGTGCCATTAGTTAAAATAACCGATTTAGCCCTAACAGAAGAACCTAAAGAAGTGGTAATACCGACCGCTTTATGATGTTCAATCAATAAGCTGGACACCGTTTCTTGATAGAAATCAACATTAGGAGTATTCTCTAAAGCCAATCGCCACTCCTCGGCAAAGCGCATACGGTCGTTTTGCGTTCGTGGACTCCACATGGCTGGGCCTTTAGATTTATTCAACATTTTAAATTGTATGGCAGATTTATCGGAAACAATTCCGCTATAGCCCCCTAGGGCATCAATTTCTCTTACAATTTGTCCTTTTGCAATACCGCCCATAGCGGGGTTGCAAGACATCTGGCCAATCGTCTGTAGGTTCATCGTAACCAATAGTACTTTTGAGCCCATATTTGCCGCCGCAGCCGCAGCTTCGCAACCAGCATGGCCGCCGCCAACTACAATAACATCGTATTCTTTATCAAACATAGTTTTAATGTTCCACGTGGAACAATTTAATTTTTTCTTCTTCTTTACTTCTCATCAGAGCACTATCTGAGGCCGATTTATCTTTAAATCCCATAAGATGTAATGCGCCGTGAGCCATTACTCTTAATAATTCTTCGTTGAAAGTCACTTTAAATTCTATAGCATTATCTTTTACCCTATCAATCGAAATAAAAATATCTCCTGAGATTAATTTTCCTTCACAATAATCAAAAGTGATTATATCTGTTAGTGTATCATGCTTTAAATATTCTATATTCATATCTAAAAGATAGGCATCTGAACAAAAAATATAAGCCAAGTTTCCTAATTCAAAACCTTCTGAAATTAAAATTCTACCTAACCAATCGGAATAATAGAATTCATTCTCCAAATCAAAATTAGTTTCGTAATTAAAATCAATCATTATTTTTAAAGTACTCTTTTATCTTAGTTTGTATACTTTGACGCAAAGGTAAGGCTTGTCTATTTAAAATCTCTTCTTCAATTTTAAAATCATTAAGAGCGTTTGGTTTCGTTGTAATAGGATTTGTAAACTTGTTTTTAGAAGCGGAACTTTCGCGCTCATTTTTTTTACCCTGTTTTAAAGCTGCACCTTCTAATTTGAGCAATTGATACTGTATGATATTTGCCTTTTCCATAGTGCTTTTAGTGATGCCATTTTCTAATAAATTATCTTGAAAATCTTCCATTTGCCGCAATAGTTTTTGAGCCAATTGCCGATCGGCATTTTCAATTAAATTATTTAGTTGATTTTCCAATGCATTTTTAATGATTTCCTGTTGCTTATAAATTTCATAAATCTCTTTCATTTCAGCCTCAGAAATTCCTTCGCCACCATTGCCAGTGCCCCCTGAAACTTGACCACTTTTGTTTTCTTTTAAATCATTTTTATCGCTATTTTCGCCATTTTGACCAGAGTTATCGCGGTTGCCTTGTCCGGTTTGCTTCCCTTGCTTCCCATTATTTCCTTGTTGGCCATTCTCTCCTTCTTTGCCTTGTTTCCCTTCCTTGCCCTGTTCACCTTCTTTACCTTCTTGCCCCATTTTATCCTGTAATTCTCTTTGGGCCTTTATAATATCGGGCAATTGAAAATCCTCACCTTGCCCTTCACCTTTGCCAGACTTCATGCTTTGTTGCATGTTTTCTAAAATAGACGCCAATAAATCAGATAAGGTGTTTCCGCTGGTCAAAGCATATTTTTGGTAAGAAGCTCCCTGATATCCATTAGATTCGGCAATGGCGTCCATAGCTTTATCTGTGTTATAAAAAACCTCGGTAATATTACTATTTATTTCTTCAGAAATCTCTGGAACTCGGAGCGATAAAGAAAATAAACTATCATCAATATGCTCAAAAAGCCTTTTTAATTCTTGTTGTTTAATTATGGCTTGAGATTGATTTGCGAAAGTGCCTTCATCGGCATTTAATTGCGCCATTAAATTTTCTTGCTTAAAGGTAAAAACAATTAAATTATCAAGAATTTGACGTAGCACTTCTGCATCTTCGGTAAGGGTTGAACTGCTTCCGCCCGATGAAGATTGTGCCAATTTATTGGACATTTCTTGCATCTTGTCGGCAGCTGATTTTTGCTTTTTGGAAGCTTTGCTTGCGTCAGATTTCGTATTTCCACTTTCAGATGATTGTTCTATACCCTGCTGTTTATTTAATTCTTCTAAGGCCGATTTTTGATCGGTTTTTACTTCATTTGAAAGTTCTTTGTCGATGCCAAGAGCTAAAGGTTTTTTTAAATCATTATTGTCGTTTTTTAATTCGTCAAGACTTTTATCCAGGTCCGTGAAGACTTTATTTAAGTCTGATTGATTTTTTTTACTATCGTTTTCTAATAACTTTAATTTGGAAAGCAATTCTTGTTTGTCCGCTAATTTTTCTAAATCCTTAGCCAACTGCGAAGCTTTTTCGGTTATATAATATTGTTTTGTTAGCTCTAAAAGTTGTTCTAAATTACGCTGACTACTTTTTTGCTTTTTTGCAATGGCTTCTAATTTCTGCGCGAGCTCTTCTTTATTAATTTTATCGGCTACTTTTTGCAATTCTTCTAATAACTTTTTGTTCTTATCCGCCTGTATTTCTTGTCTTTCTAAACGTTCTTGAAGCAGTTGATTAAGTTTATCATCTTTATTTAAATTTTGAAGATTTTCTTTTAGTTGCTTAGAAAATTTTTGCATTTGTGCTTCTTGCAATTCTTGCTTTTCTAAAAAATTATTTACTTTTTGTTTATCATTAAAACTTAAATCAGTCTTTTCTTTTTGTTCCGTATTAATTTTATCAAGTGATTGTGATTGTTTTTTGAATTTTTCAAGAGATTTATCAAAATCGGAAATTAAGCTCTGCTGTTGAATTAACTGTCTGTTTTTCAGCTGATTGTCATCTAAATAATCAGCACTAAATACCTGACTTTTAGATATTTTACTGCCGTTTATACCGTCATTATCGGCAACTTCGAAATAAAAACTATAAGAAGTATTTTCTTTTAATTCTAAACCTGAGGGATAAGTATAATAAAACTCATCCACAACACCATTGGTGGATAGTAAGGACATTCTGGATGTGTTGGCCGGAGCAGCGGCGTCAAAATAAACTAGCGATACATTTTTCAAACCATAATCATCCGTGATTTCTCCTTTAAAATACCTTACGTTGGGTTGAAGCGAGTCCTTGTTTTGCGCCACATTGATTGTAGGGTACATATCTTTAATCACTTTAAAGGAATAGCTTAAGCTTTCAAAATTAGAAACGTTGTTGTTTGATGTTGTAATGGTATAATCAAACGTATTTTTTATGGTCTTGGATAAGGAGAATTCTTGGTCATTCAATTTAAAATCATAAACTGTGTCTTTTGTGTTTAGCGCTATGCGCTTGGTGTTATTGGTATTGATGATCCAGTTTACTTTTGTTCCTTCGGGGAGAATGGCATCCCCTACACTTTTTAAGATTTCAGATTTTTTATTGATATATTTTGGATACCGTAACTCAAGTGAGAAATCTAGAATAGAAGGAGTTTCCAAAACATTTAAGGTATATTGCTTTGAACTTAAATCATTCGCAAGGAAACTAAAGTTTAAGGAAGATTTTGGTGATTTTATAAGATAGGTAAAAATCCCATTTTCTTCTTTCATTAAAAAATCATTTCCATCAATCAAAATATAAACCAATTCAGGACGTACGTTACCTTTGATTTCTAAATTTACTTGATAATCTTCCTGCTCATACACCATAAGTTTTTTTGATAATAAATTAAAAGTAAAAGGAGCAGGCTGTTCAAAAGCCATGTCATAATTGATTACTCTTTGGTAGGTGCCAAAAAAAGAACTTATGTTGCCAGAAAACCATAATAATAGTAAAATTAGCAAAGGCCCAACTAAAAACTTAATTTGTTTAAAAGCTGCTTTATAATTGATAGCCTTACCAAAATCAAAATCAGTAAAAGAAGATGAACGTTGTTCTATACTGGCTAAAAGTAGATCAGATTGTTCAGGATGAGAAGCTAAATCAAACAAATTATATAACTTATCGCTTATTTCAGGAAAGTGATTACCAATAAGCTCAGACGCATCTTTTTCAGACAAACCCTTTTTAATCTTGAACAAATAGAATACCGGAATAAGAATATATTTATAAAGTAAAACACCGCCGAAACCAATTAAAAGCAACAAAAGAAAAAGTCTTCCTGTTGAACTTAACCACAGAAAGTATTCTAAGCTCAACAAAAACATAAAAATTAAAGCGCCAAGACTTACAAAAAGTATCAGTCCTTTTGTTAAAACAAGCCTATAATGCTTTTTAATAAATTGCTGTAATTTATTTTGTATGATCGTATATGTATTCAAGCTAAGGTTTTTTATTGCTAAGATACCGGAAAAAAGACGCTTAACCTTTTCTCTTAAAATATTTAAGATAAAATTAAATATTAAGCATCAAAAATCGGACTTAAAACAAGCTTTTAGATTAAAATTAAAATTTCTGAGCACCAGAATGAAAAAGAACACCGCGGTAATTAATTATCTTTGCACTTAAATCTATCAGTTATGAATACCAAAGTTCGCGTACGTTTTGCTCCAAGCCCTACTGGGCCTTTACATATTGGTGGGGTAAGAACCGCACTTTACAATTATTTATTTGCAAAAAAACATCATGGTGTTTTTATTTTAAGGGTTGAAGATACCGATCAAAACAGGTATGTGGCAGGAGCAGAGCAATATATTATTGATTCGCTGAACTGGTGCAATATTCCTTTTGATGAAGGACCAGGTAAAGAAGGTGGCTTTGGGCCATACAGGCAGAGCGAAAGAAAACATTTATATAAAAAATATGCTGATGTTTTAATTGAAAAGGGTAAAGCTTATTACGCTTTTGATACTAACGAAAGTTTAGACGAACATAGAAAAAACCACGAGGAAAAAGGGAAAACCTTTATTTACAATTGGCATAATCGTTTAAAATTAGACAATTCGTTATCGATGATGCCCGAAGAAGTGCAAAAACGTATAGCATCTGGGGAAGATTATGTTATTCGGTTTTTAACGCAGCCTGATAAAAAATTGGAGTTGGTAGATATTATTCGAGGTACAATGACCATTGACACCAATGTTTTAGATGATAAAGTACTTTTTAAGAGCGACGGAATGCCAACCTATCATCTGGCAAATATTGTGGACGACCATTTAATGGAAATAACTCACGTAATTCGCGGTGAAGAATGGCTGCCTTCTTTGGCTTTACATCAGCAATTATATGATGCTTTTGAGTGGCAAGCTCCAGAATTTTCGCATTTACCTTTAATTATGAATCCTGTTGGGAAAGGCAAATTGAGCAAACGTGATGGCGAAAAATTAGGCTTTCCGGTATTTCCATTGTCTTGGAATGAATCTGTTGGCTATAAGGATGCAGGCTATTATCCTGAAGCCGTTATTAATTTTTTAGCTCTTTTAGGCTGGAACTCTGGCACAGAACAAGAAATATTTAGCCTTGAAGAATTGGTTCAATCATTTACTTTAGAACGCGTACACAAGGCAGGGGCGAAGTTCGATCCTGAAAAAACCAAATGGTACAACCAACATTATTTACAAGGAAAAAACAATAGGGAACTGGTAGCACCTTTCAAAGAAATCCTTTTAAAAAATGGAATTAGCTCGAAAGGTGACGCTGAAATAGAAAAAGTAGTAGATTTAATAAAAGAGCGTGCTACTTTTATTGGAGACTTTTGGGAGCTAAGTGATTACTTTTTTGTGACACCAAACGCTTATGATGAAAAAGCTATCAGAAAGCAATGGAAAGAAGATACCCCCGAAATTATGAAACAGTTGGTTCTTGTTTTAAGATCAATTGCTGATTTTACTTCTGAGATTATTGAAACCGCAGTAAAAGAATGGATTGAAAAAGAAAATTATTCTTTAGGGAAAGTGATGCCTTCTTTGCGCTTAGTGATTGTTGGTGAAATGAAAGGGCCCCATATCTTTGATATTTTAGAGCTTATTGGTAAAGAAGAGACCATACTCAGAATTGAAAAAGCAATAGAACAAATATCTTAAAAAAATAATGGTAACAATATCACAAAAAGAATACCAATCTCATAAAGAGTTTGTAACTTCATACATTAACTAAAAAAATCCATTATGAACTTTTTTCTAATAGCCTTAATTTTTTTCGGATTACTCATTTTATTTTCATCATTTTTTACAGTAAAACAACAAACAGCGGCCATAGTCGAACGCTTCGGTAAATTCAACAGCGTAAGAACATCAGGTTTGCACATGAAAATTCCTTTAGTGGATAAAATTGTAGCGCGTGTTGGCCTTAAAATACAGCAATTAGATGTTGTAATTGAAACAAAAACTTTAGATGATGTTTTTGTAAAATTAAAGGTATCCGTACAATATGTTGTTTTAAGAGAACAGGTTTACGATGCCTTTTACCAATTAGAATATCCACATGAGCAAATTACCTCATTTGTTTTTGATGTGGTACGTGCCGAAGTTCCAAAAATGAAATTGGATGATGTTTTTGTTAAAAAAGACGATATCGCTATCGCCGTTAAAAGTGAATTACAACAATACATGTCCGTTTATGGTTTTGACATCATCAAAACCTTAGTAACAGATATAGACCCTGATGCACAAGTAAAACAAGCTATGAACCGAATTAACGCCTCGGAACGTGAAAAGATTGCGGCCCAATTTGAAGGTGATGCGGCTCGTATTTTAATTGTTGAAAAGGCAAAAGCAGAGGCAGAATCTAAAAGATTGCAGGGTATGGGTATTGCAGATCAACGTAGAGAAATTGCAAGAGGTTTAGAGGAATCTGTTGAAGTATTAAACAAAGTAGGCATTAATTCTCAGGAAGCTTCTGCATTAATTGTGGTTACGCAACATTATGACACCTTACAATCTATAGGAGAAGCGACGAATACCAATTTAATTTTACTGCCTAATTCGCCACAGGCGGGGAGCGATATGTTGAATAATATGGTGGCTTCTTTTACAGCAAGTAATATGATTGGTGAAACCATGAAGAAAAACAAACAAGCCTTACCGCCAAAAAAATAAGACAATCCTTATGAAAAACAAAAAATCCGATGTATTCTAATCGGATTTTTTGTTTTAAATGCTTCAAATGATCGCTGAATCATAGTTCGGCTAAATTCTTAAACTTTGACAAAGTTGTCAAATACTAAAATATAAAAAGGATTATAAAAATTTACTTTTCATAATTTAAATAATTAAAAAAGGTATAAAAGACCGCAATTAACAACCAAAAAAAGTGATTTTAAAGCGATTTCAAAACACATCGCTGTTCGACTATAAAATACTATTTAAAGTTTTTTAAATTTCACCAGAAGCCCTGAAAAAACTTTACTTAAACAGTAAATACCAATCGTTATTTAAATAGTGATAATAAATTTCTATATTACTCTTTTTCCTGAAATTTTGCCCAAGTATCTCTTAATCCAACTGTTTTATTGAAAACTAAATTTTGAGCCGTACTATCTTTATCCACATTAAAATAACCTAGGCGTTGAAATTGAAAAATATCTTCAACCTTGGCGGTTTTTAAACTTGGTTCTACATAACCCGTAATTACTTGCAAGGAATCAGGATTTATAAAATTCATAAAATCTTTGTCTTTATGTTGGTCTGGAGTTTCGTCGGTGAACAAACGATCATACAAACGAACTTCTACACTGATAGCATGTTTTATAGAAACCCAATGCAAAGTCCCTTTTACTTTGCGTAAACTTTCTTCAGTACCGCTGCCACTCTTACTTTTTATATCAAAAACTGCTTGAATTTCAATAATATTACCGTTGGCATCTTTGGTGCAACTTTCCGCCTTGATAATGTAGCTATTTTTTAAACGGACTTCACCACCTAATTTGAGTCTGAAAAACTTTTTATTTGCTTCTTCCTTAAAGTCTTCTTGTTCTATATATAATTCTCTAGAAAACGGCACTAATCTATGGCCAGCTGATTCATCTTCAGGATTGTTTTCGGCTTCTAACCATTCTTCTTGTCCCTCAGGATAATTGGTTATCACCAATTTTACTGGGTCAAGAACTGCCATTACGCGTGGAGCAATTTTATTGAGATCTTCTCGAATAGAGAACTCTAAAAGGGAAACATCCACTACATTATCTCGTTTAGCAATACCAATAGTGTTTGCGAAATTTCGGATAGCTTCAGCTGTATATCCTTTTCTTCTTAAACCCGAAATCGTGGGCATTCGTGGGTCATCCCAAGCAGTAACGATGCCTTGTTCTACTAATTGCAATAGTTTTCGTTTGCTTACCACCGTATGACTAAAGTTTCTACGCGCAAATTCTCTTTGCTTTGGTCTTACTTTTTCTTTATCAATTACCTGATCTAAAAACCAGTCATATAACTCTCGGTGCATTGCAAATTCCAGCGTACAAAAGGAGTGGGAAATCTGCTCTAAATAATCGCTTTCTCCATGTGTCCAGTCATACATGGGGTAAATACACCAATCGGTATCTGTTCTGTGGTGTGCTTTATGCAAAATACGATAAATGATAGGGTCGCGCATAAGCATATTGGTTGACGTCATGCTAATTTTAGCTCGTAAAACGTGCGCTCCAGCTTGATATTTTCCAGTTTTCATAGCTTCAAAAAGTGTTAAATTCTCTTCAACATTTCTGGTTCTAAACGGACTATCGCTTCCTGGGTCAGTCGGTGTTCCTTTTTGTTGTGCGATTAATTCTGAAGTTTGACTGTCAACATAAGCCTTTCCGTCTTTAATTAAAGCGAACGCCCAATCATACAATTGCTGAAAATAATCAGACGCATATAATTCCTTATCCCAAGTAAAACCTAACCAAGCCACATCTTTTTTTATGGCATCAACATACTCTTGTTCTTCTTTGGCAGGGTTGGTATCATCAAACCTTAAATTTACAGGTGCGTTGTAACGCAAACCCAATCCAAAATTAAGACAAATAGAACTGGCATGTCCAATATGTAAATACCCATTTGGCTCTGGGGGAAATCTAAATCTAAGTTTGCTTTTTGGAAAACCCGCTAATAAATCATCTTCTATGATGTGCTCTATAAAATTTAGAGACTTTGATACTTCATTCATCGCAAAAAATTTGTTAGGCAAAGGTAGCAAAAATGGAATTATAGCAGTGCTTAAATAAACATACAGTTAGATTCAATGCCTTGCAAAATATATTTTGACACCGCTGCACCAAAAATCGCAAAAGAGTATGTCTCACCAATGCTACAAACAGAAATGAAAATAACTTTATTCTCAACCAAAAATATATGCTTTGTAATCACTAACTTTAATCAACCTAAAACGTAAATCAGTATTTCCGTAATTTTTTAATAAATCAACAGCAAAACCAAATCCAATGAAAAACAAAATGGCGTTACTCTTTTTTAGTTTATACCTTTCTGTTGCAAACGCTCAAAACAGTTATTTTCCCGATGCTATATGGCAAACAAAAAAACCGGCAGCATTAAATATGAATTTGCTATTGTTAGACAGTGCTGTAACTTTTGCTTTGGCTAATGAAAACAAAGTGGAAAGAGATTTACGGATTGCCAATCTTAAATCCTACGCCAGAGAACCTGAGTATAAAATTATAGGTCCTATGAAAGAGCGCGGCGGACCTGCTGGTCTCATTCTAAAAAACGGCTACATTGTGGCGCAATGGGGCGATATTCATCGCGTGGATATGACTTTTAGCGTTACCAAAAGTTTTCTTTCTACCACAGCCGGCTTGGCCATAGACAACGGACTTATAACGAGTGTAACTGATAGTGTAAAAAGTTATGTTTGGGATAGCTCTTTTGAAGGGAAGCACAATTCAAAAATCACTTGGGAAAATTTGCTGAACCAATCTTCTGATTGGAGCGGAACGCTTTTTGGTTTGCATGATTGGGCAGACAGGCCGCCTAGAGATGGAGCTATTGATGACTGGAAAAACAGGAAACTTAACGAACCTGGCACCGTTTATAAGTATAATGATGTACGCGTCAACCTGCTCGCTTATTCTTTACTTCAAGTGTTTAGAAAGCCCTTACCTATGGTTCTTAAAGAAAAAATTATGGACCCTATTGGTGCATCTACTACTTGGCGTTGGTACGGGTATGAAAATTCCTTTGTAAATGTTGATGGAGTAATGATGCAGTCGGTAAGTGGCGGCGGTCATTCAGGAGGCGGAATTTTTATCAGTACCATTGACCAAGCTAGATTTGGTCTCTTGTTTCTAAGAAAGGGCAAATGGCAGAACCAACGACTTTTATCAGAAGAATGGATTGAAGCAGCACATCAACCCTCTAGTCCCAATAAAGAGTACGGTTACCTTTGGTGGATGAATAGCACTAAAAAATGGCAAGACGTTTCCCCAGAAGTTTACTTTGCGGCAGGTTTTGGAGGTAATTATATTGTGATTGATAACGAGCACGACTTGGTCATAGTTACCCGATGGATGGATGATAGTAAAATTGGGGAGTTTGTGAAGCTCGTGGTGCAATCTGTAAATTAAGCAGTCAAGCTCCAAAAGAATCGAGATATTGCGCAAGGAAAATACCTATAAAATAAACGAGGAATGATATAAAGCAGTGAAACTGTAAACTTGACGAGCTAAAGTTGTACAGAAAAAGCCTTTTTACAGCTGAATAAACAGTTCTAAGCAATAAAACTAAAGGCTTATTATCATCTTTTGTTTAAAACACCAAAGAGCGTGCTGATAGCATTAAAAATCTAAATCATCTAAATCGTCATGGGCAGGACTATTATTTTCCTTTTTGTCTTGAAGTACTTTGGCACAATCTAGGTTAATAGACATGTTTTCTGGAATTTTAAAATTGTCATTAGAAACACCAATATCTTTATTTTTATAGTTTTTAACCATATAAAGTCCCCAAATGGGTAAAGCCATTGTTGCGCCTTGTCCATAAGTAATACTTTTAAAGTGTGTAGCACGTTCTTCCCCACCTACCCAAACACCAGTTACTAAATTGGGCACCATACCCATAAACCAACCATCACTTTGGTTTTGTGTTGTTCCTGTTTTTCCAGCTATTGGGTTTGTTAATTCATAGGGATAACCTGTGATCACTTCTTTATACACTTTATTATCTTTATTGTAGCTACCTCTGAGTCTTGAACCGGAGCCTCCTTCTACTGCACCTCGCATTAAATCTACCATGGCGTAAGCAACATCTTTACTCATGATATCTCTGGTTTCAGGTACATATTCATAAAGTACGGTGCCGTTTTTATCTTCAATACGCGTAACTAAAACTGGCTTTACATAAACTCCTTCATTGGCAAATGTACCAAAGGCTCCTACCATCTCATATACATTAACATCGGGCGTACCTAACGCAATAGAAGGTACTTCAGGAATTTCTCCAGTGACACCCATATTTTTCACCATATTCACAACGGTTTTTGGCCCAACTAAATCCATCAACTGCGCCGTAATAGAGTTGACAGAATTTGCTAATGCCGATTTGAGCGACATCATTTTAAGTGAAAATTTACCGTCAGAATTTTTAGGACACCAAGCCTCAGGATTACGATGTTTATTGGCTTCAATACAGTATTCATCATCCGGGTATTTATCACATGGTGATAAACGCAACTGATCAATGGCTGCAGCATACACAAAAGGCTTAAAAGTAGAACCTGCTTGGCGGGTTCCCTGAATCACATTATCATACTGAAAATGTTTGTAGTTAAGACCACCAACCCAGGCTTTTACATGCCCTGTTTGGGGTTCCATAGACATCATTGCCGTTCTTAAAAAAGATTTATAATAGCGAATAGAGTCTAAAGGCGTCATTATCGTATCTTTTTCTTTGCCTTCACTATTCCAATCGAACACCACCATTGGCCTTAGTTTTTTGAAGGATGCTCTAATTTCTTTTTCAGAGTTTCCATTATTTTTCATAATGCGCCAACGGTCTGAAGTTTTTATGGCACGCTCAAAAATACGTCCGATTTCTTCATCATTTAAATCTAAAAAAGGAGCTGTTTTATTCCGTTCTGGTGTATTTTGATTGAAAAATTCAGCTTGTAACTTTTTCATGTGTTCTTTTACTGCATCTTCTGCATTTTTCTGCATCCGAGAATCAACAGTGGTATATACTTTTAATCCGTCTAAATAAATATTCCATTTATCACGCTCGCCTTGTAGGGCTGGTTTTGGATTCTTAGCAATCCAATCATTTAGAAATTTTTGAAGGTGCATTCTAAAATAAGTAGCTAAACCATCTCTATGCGACTCTGGAGAATATCGCAAAGCTAAGGGTAATTGTTGTAGCGAGTCTTTTACTTTTTCATCTAAATACCCATATTTTGACATTTGTGCTAAGGCAACATCACGCCTATTTTTAGTGCCTATAGGATTTCTTTTAGGAAGCGGATTGTATAAAGAAGAGTTTTTAAACATACCCACCAACATAGCGGATTCAGATACATTTAAATCTTTTGGTTCTTTGGTAAAATATATTTTGGCTGCAGAACGAATTCCATCTGCATTATTACCAAAATCATAAATATTAAAGTACATGGCAATAATTTCTTCTTTGGTATATTGTCTTTCTAAACGCGTAGCAATCACCCATTCTTTAATTTTCTGAGTATAACGTTGCCAACCGCGGCCAGCAGTTCCTGTAAAAAGCTGTTTTGCTAATTGTTGTGAAATGGTACTTGCGCCACCTTTTGAACCCAAGTAGGCAATAGCTCTAACTGTACCTCGAGCATCAACCCCAGAATGTTGAAAATAACGAGCATCTTCTGTAGCCACCAAAGCATCCACTAAAGTTTTCGGAAGTTCGTCGAAAGAAATAGGCGTACGGTTATCATCTAAATAATACTTGCCTAAAGTTACCCCATCTGAAGATATAATTTCTGTAGCTAAATTGGTTTGCGGGTTTTCTAGACGTTCAAAAGTAGGTAGTTCTCCAAGCCAACCCCATGAAGCGGCGAAAAATATAAGAACAACAGTGAGAATTCCGGTTAAAAATAAAATCCAAAACCATTTTATAAATTTAAAAAAGCCTTGAGAGGATGTTTTTTTTTTTGCTTTTGCCATAGCGGTTTAATTGGGTTTTTCTATTTGATATCCGATATCTGTGATGCCTTCTAGATCTATAATTCCTTTGACAGTGCCATTTTTTCGCATGGCATGCCCTATTTTTAAAGTATATACGCCCTTAACAGGAAAAACGATGTTTTCTTTATACCACAATTTATTTTCTTTGATACTGCCAGCACCTTTTCCAAGCCATTCTCCATTGGGCCTTGTCATTTCATATTCTAAAGTATCTTTGATTGAAGCGCCATCGGGGTAATTAAGTTCTGCTATTAGAAAGAGGTTGCTAAACTCATAGGTTTCATCGTTCCTAAGATTGATAAAAAGGTGATAGGGATTAACAGTGTCAAGTTCTGAAAGCTTAAATTCTAAAACAGTGTCTTTATCCCATTTACCATCTGTTATCGCTCTATAATCTGATTGTACGATGGGTGAATCACAGGAAACAAATAGTAAAATGCTTAAAAGGCATAGCGTAAAGACTAATGAAATACTTCTTTGGTTGACCCGCCTTGGGGTTTCCGAATAAACTTCTCCTTTGTGTAGGACGGAATTGCTTTTTTGCAATTCCGGGAGGGGCAAAATATAAAATTTCGGGTTTTGTCCCTTTTGGACAAAATGAAACAGGCGAAATTCCTTTTTGGCAGCGCCTTGAGGATAGTCGGTTTCAAGAAATTTTCTATTCATTTTTATTAGGCCTTTTTTTATTATGTCTTCGCTTATTATTATCTTTTGAACTGTTTCTAGAATCAGTATTTTGATCCGTATTGGGAGCATTTAAAACCCTAGCATTACTACCTTCTGCGGTAACTCTCTTTTTATCCCGATTATTTTTGCTCTGTTTAGGCCTATCAAAACGAGTAAGACTGTCTTGACCTACTACATTTTCAAAAACTTTTTCTTTTTCTTTTTCTTCGGATGGAGCAATGGCATATGCTTCTAAACTTTCAATTTTTTCTTTTCTTTTGTTTTTAGCCAACATTTCATTTACTTGATCTTTGGACAAAGCGTGCCAGTTAGCCCAATCGTCTTTATAACAAAACCATAAAGTCGCTTTAAAAATATCTATTTTTTGACAAATAGCCAATCCTTTTTCCGTGAGTATTTTTGTTTCTTGCGAAGGAAAATCTTTTAACGCATCTAAATACACATCTAGCTCATAATTTAAACAACATTTCAACTTTCCACATTGTCCCGCTAATTTTTGCGGATTTAAAGAAAGTTGTTGGTAGCGAGCTGCTGAGGTACTCACCGATCTAAAATCTGTCAACCAAGTAGAGCAACATAATTCTCTTCCACAAGAACCTATACCACCTAAACGTTGTGCTTCTTGACGGTAGCCTATTTGTCGCATTTCAATACGAATAGCAAAAGCTTTTGCCATATCTTTAATTAATTGTCGAAAATCTACACGTTCTTCGGCCGTGTAATAAAAAGTAGCTTTGGAACCATCGCCTTGAAATTCAACATCAGAAAGTTTCATTTGTAGGTTTAGAGCAATCGCTAATATGCGCGAACGTTTTTGAATTTCGGCTTCGCGATCTCTGCAAGTTTGCCAAATATCAATATCTCTTTGTGAAGCTTTCCGATAAATTTTTGGCAGTTCTGGATTGGTATAATCTTCGTTCTTTTTTTTCATTTGAACTTTGACCAATTCGCCAGTAAGCGTAACCATACCAATATCGTGACCAGATGCTGCCTGAGTAGCGACAATATCGCCTATGGATAAGGATAGATTTTCAGAATTTCTAAAGAATTCTTTTCTACTATTTTTAAAACGGACTTCCACGCCATCAAACGGTTTTTCGCCGTTTGGTAATGCCATGTTCGAAAGCCAATCGAAAACGGTTAATTTATTACAACCATCGGTGCCGCAAGTTCCATTGTTCTTACAGCCTTTTGGTTGTCCGTCTTTACCAGTTGAACAACTACTACAACCCATATTTTTTATATTGACTTCTTGAATACCATAGGTAAACAAGAAAAAAGGTTCATACTAAAATTTTATTAATGGTAAAGATAGTGATTTTTCAATGTGATAGAAATTTTTAAAAAATTACACTTTTATTTTAAGTCGAAAGTCAAAAGTCGTAAGCCAGTTCAAACTTCAACTACGCTCAGCGCAAGAGTGCCACTTCTATTTCATTTTTTTTAACTCATAAACCCACCAACAAAGGACAACGATCAACAATCAACGAATAGTAAGCTCTTGCATTTATGCCTTTGTATTATAAGGTCATTTACTTATCTTACGCAACTTTTAATTTTCAATCAACATCAAATGAAAAATCACTTAACTACCCTAATTTCGCTTTTATTTTTAGTCAACTTATTCGCCCAAGTTGAACCAAAATGGGTTAGATATCCTGCGATATCTCCTGATGGTGCTACTATTGCTTTTACTTATAAAGGAGATATTTATAGTGTTCCTTCTGGTGGGGGTTTGGCCAAACAACTTACTTTTCATACCGCCCATGATTATGGTGCCGTTTGGAGTAAGAATGCGAAATCCATTGCTTTCGCTTCAAACCGTTTTGGGAATTTTGATGTTTTCGCTATGGATGCACAAGGTGGGGCCGAAACCCGAATTACGTTTCATAGCACGGATGAAATTCCATATACTTTTTCTGCCGATAATATCTCAGTGCTATTTGGAGCTGCAAGACAAGATGCAGTTACACATAGGCAATATCCCATAAGTAGGCAACCCGAATTGTATAGCGTACCTGTGACGGGTGGCAGGATAAATCAGATTTTAACGGTGCCCGCTGAGGACGTACAAGTAAGTGCTGATGGCAAAGAAATGCTTTATCACGATAAAAAAGGCTATGAAGATACCTTCAGAAAGCACCACGTATCTTCCATTACTAGAGATATTTGGAAATATAATAGTACCACAGGAGAACATACCATGCTTACTTCTTTTAAAGGAGAAGATAGAAATCCAGTATATGCCAGTGCCTCAAAAAATATTTACTACCTAAGCGAATCTAGTGGGACTTACAACATTCACAAACTTGATTTGGAAGACCCAGCACAAACTGCACAACTCACTACTTTTAAAACACATCCTATTCGTTCTCTAAGTATTGGAAACGATACCATGGCTTTCAGCTACGATGGGGAATTATATACCTACAAAGAAGGAAGCGAGCCGCAAAAAGTCAACATTAGCATTCGGACTCAAAACTCAGAGAATACAGTGGAATATGTAAGCATTAATGGCGGCGTTCGAGAAATGGATATTGCTCCGAACGGTAAGGAAATCGCTTTTATTAGCAGGGGCGAAGTGTTCGTAACTTCGGTTGATGGGTCGCTTACCAAGCGCTTGACCAATACGCCAGAACAGGAACGATTCGTAAAATTCATGCCAGATGGGGCATCGGTTGCTTATGCTAGTGAACGAGGTGGTAAGTGGAGCATTTACAAGGCTACAAAAATCCGAAAAGAAGAGCCTTATTTCTTTGCAGCTACTTTAATTAAAGAAGATACCTTATTAACAGCTAAAACAGATGTATATCTACCCGAATTTTCACCAGATGGTGAGCAAATGGCGTATATTGAAGGTCGGAGATCTTTAAAAGTTAGAAATCTAAAAACAAAAACAGAAACTACACTCCTAACGCCTGATGATCTTTATCATTTTTCGGATGGAGACCAATATTATCAATGGAGTCCAGATAGCAAATGGTTGTTGGTAGATTGGGGTATAAACCTTAGTAATAATGAAATTCTACTAATTTCTGCCGATGGAAAAATCCGTATGAATTTAACCGAAAGCGGCTATGCAGACATTTCTCCGAAATGGGTAAATGAAGGAAAACAATTGATTTGGTACGCCAATAAAGAGGGATTAAAGAGCTATGCGACCAGCGGCAGTTCTGAATTTGATGTATACAGCATGTTTTTGACCAAAGATGGTTGGGATAAATTTAATATGTCGAAAGATGAATATGATTTAATGAAACTTATAGAAGAGGGTAACAAGAAAGACGAGGAAAAGCCTGATGAAAAATCAGATAAAAAGAAAAAGAACAAAGACGACGAAGAGAAAGATAAAACAATAGAGCCTTTGAAGTTCGATTTGGATAATGTACGCGACCGAAAGTCCAAACTAACGATTCATTCTTCCAAACTGGCCGATGCCGTACTTTCCAAAGATGGAGAAAAATTATATTATTTAACTCGTTTTGAAGAGTCCTTGAATTTATGGGAAACGGAGATAAGAACCAAAAGCACTAAACAGCTGGTGGCATTAGGCGCAAAATCTGGAAGTCTGTACTGGGATAAAAAACAAGAGAATTTATTTTTATTGGCTGATGGTAAAATATCTAAAATAGATGTTAAGACTGCAAAAACAGAACCTGTAAAACTTGCCGCAGAAATGGTGCTAGATGCCGATGCCGAAAGGCAGTATATGTTCGATCATGTTTGGTTGCGCACCAACGGTATATTCTATCGTTCTGACTTTCACGGTATCGATTGGAAGGAGATGCGAAGCGAATATCAAAAATACCTGCCTCATATTGGTAATTCTTATGAATTTGCAGAAATGCTATCAGAAATGTTGGGGGAACTAAATGTTTCCCATGCTGGAGGAAGGTACAATAACACCATGGAAAACGGAGATGAAACCGCATCTCTCGGGATTTTTATGGATTATAACTATAAAGGCAACGGCATTAAAATCGCGGAGGTTTTAAAAGAAGGACCTTTAGATAAGGCCGGTTTCGATTTAAAAGTGGGAATGATTATCGAAAAAATTAATGGAGAAACTGTACTTCCAACGAAAGATATCGCCAGTTATTTAAATCGGAAAGTAGGGCATTTTATGCTCTTAGATATTCTTGACGAAAAAGCAAACCGAAAGCAGATTACCTTGAAACCAATAAGTTTAGGAGAAGAAGGAGCACTGTTGTACAAACGTTGGGTGCTCCAAAACGAAAAAGAGGTTGCAGAAAAGAGCAAAGGTACGCTAGGCTATGTTCATATTCCGGGAATGAGTGACGGCCCTTATCGTACTATTTATGACAAAATGATGGGTAAATTTGCTGATAAAAAAGCGGTAATTATAGACACGCGTTTTAACGGCGGAGGTGACCTTGTGGCAGATTTGGCCATGTTTTTTACTGGTGTTCCATTTTTATCGTATGAAACGGAAGACAGGAAAATAGGTGGAGAACCATCCTCCAGATGGACGAAGCCTACCTTGGCGATGTTTAATGAATCTATGTATAGCGATGGCTCATGTTTTGCCAGTGGTTATACGGATCTTAATATTGGAAAAACAGTAGGAATGCCTGTTCCAGGCACCTGTAGTTTTGCAGGTTGGGAACGTTTGGCTAACGGAATAGTTTGGGGCGTAGTGCCAGCAAGTGCTAAGAATAAAGCTGGTGAGTGGATGGAAAATAACGAGACCAACCCAAATATTTTAGTGAAAAATCAACCAGAAATCATCGCTAAAGGTCGGGACGAACAATTAGAGCGTTCTATTGAAGTACTTTTAAAAGAGGTGGAATAAATTAGTGAGTTGGTCCAAAGTCGAATGTCGAATGTGAAAAGTTCGATTTTATTGTCAACTTTCGTGACTCGTATTTTTTTATTAAAATTGAACTTTTTACTTAATACTTGAAACTTTTTTGACAACGAACAACATGTTTTGACTTTTGATATTATAGCTTTATAAAATGATAACAGCAGAAAACTTAACAAAAACTTACAATAAAAATACCATTTTTAAATATTCCACATCTTGAAATCCCTAAAGGGTAAAGTTTTGGATTGGTAGGGAATAACGGAGCAGGAAAAACAACGTTTTTTGAGTCTGTTACTTGATTTGATTCAGCCTAATACGGGGCACATTGTCAATAATGGCGTTCAAGTACATACGAGTGAAGACTGGAAACCTTTATTTCTGCTTTTATAGATAAGATCTTTTAATTAGGTATTTAACTGCCACAGAATATTTTTATTTTATTGAAGAATTAAGAGCACAAAATAAGGCCTATGTAAGTGCTTTACTACCCAATTTTAAAGATTTTTTCCATGATGAAATTTTAGATCAGAGCAAGTATTTACAAGATTTATAAATTAGGAAATCAGAAAAAAGCGAGAATTGTGGCTTCATTCAATGGACATCCTGAGGTCATTATATTAGATGAATCTTTCGCCAATTTAGACCAGACAACACAAATACGATTGAAAACGAATAATCAGACATTTAGCAGCCAAAAAAAATGTAACAGTGCTCGTTTCTAGCCACGATTTAATTCACGTTACCGGATTCTGCGAGCGGATTGTAGTCTTAAATAAAGGAGAAATTGTAAAAGATATTGAAATCACAATGGAGACTTTAAAGTAGTTAGAAGTATTTTTTGGCGGGTACGGGTAAAAGGTTGCAAATATCTTGCAAAATTTGTAAAGTCCGTTCGAGTATTTCAGAAACCTTAAAAACAAACCAACAAGTCTTCTACCCATAAGTTCTAAGTTTGGAGAATACTTTCTGACTTCGCTAAACGAATAGGTTTTTTGGATAAAACATCCATTTTAGCTTCTAAATATTTCCTAATTACTTACGAACAAACCCTTTAGCCGGTTAAAAAAAATATTTTTAAAAATAAGTATTGACCCATTAGATAAAATAATGTGTATTTTATCTGTAAACCACATAATAATCAGTCAGTTTTTTAGTTTAAGTAGGTAGATAAACTCAAAAATTTGAAGCTTAAGTTAAAACTTATTTTGATGGTACTTGCAAGTGGCCTGCTATTTTTAGCATGTTCTATAAAAAAGGACACCCTAGTCAATCGCAATTGGCACGCTTTAAATACGAAGTTTAATGTACTTTACAATGGCAATTTGGCTTTTGAAGAAGGTCGTGATGAGTTAAATGCTACTTACCAAGATAATTACTGGGAAATACTCCCCATAGAAAGACTTACCATTCGAGAAGAAATAATTTTAGATTCTGAAAACAAGAATCCTAAATTCGAAACTGCTGAGGAAAAAGCGGCAAAAGGGATTCAAAAACACAGCATGGACATTCAAGACGAGGAACGTAATCCACAGACAGATGAGTCGTTCTTGCTCTTAGGAAAAACGCGTTATTTTGAACAACGCTTTTTACCGGCTTTAGAAGCTTTCAATTATATTCTTAGAAAATATCCTAAAAGCGATAAGCTAAATGAAGCGGCTATCTGGCGTGAAAAGGTAAATATCCGTTTAGAAAATGATGAACTTGCCATAAAAAATCTAAAAAAATTATTCAAATTCGAGGTCTTAAGAGATCAAGAATATGCCGATGCCCGCGCCATGATGGCGCAAGCTTATATCAATTTAACTAAAATTGACACGGCCGTTCAGCAATTAAAAATAGCCCAAGCCTACACTCAAAAAAATACTGAAAAGGGACGCTACTTATATATCATCGGGCAATTATACAATCAATTAGGCTTTAAAGACAGTGCCAACTATGCATTTGATAAGGTGATCGAATTAAACCGAAAATCGCCTCGAGAATTGATGATCAATGCTCATTTGCAAAAAATCCGAAATACTAAATTAACTTCTGAAAATAAAACAGAAGTGCTCGAGTACTTAACAAATTTAGAGGAAGACAGAGAAAACAGGCCTTTTCTAGATAAGATATTTAGACAAGTTGCCGAATATCATTTAGAAAATAAAAAAGACAGCATGGCCTTGGCATATTTTAATAAATCGCTTAGAGTTACTCAGAATAAACCACAGCTAAACGCTCTGAATTACGAGAATTTAGGGGAATATAATTTTGATAAAAATGAGTATAAAATAGCGGGAGCGTATTATGATAGTACACTCACCAATCTAAAAGAGAATACCAAAAAATATCGCGCCATTAAAAAGAAGTTCGATAATCTTGAAGACGTTATCAACTACGAGGAAGTTGTAACTTATGCAGATAGTGTAGTTGCGTTGTATAATATGACTAAAGTAAAGCAATTTGCTTATTTTGGGGAGTATATAGCAAAGCTTAAAAAAAGTGATTCCTTGGCTGCCAAAAAAGAAATAGCACGCCAAAATAAAGGAATTGATGCTTTTGCTGCTAGTAAGGCTGGAAAACAAAATAAGGGCAAATTTTATTTTTATAATATTCAAAGTTTAGGTTACGGTAAAACCGATTTTAAAACGCGTTGGGGTGATCGCGCTTTAGAAGACAATTGGCGATGGGCAAATAAAACCATAAGCAGTATTGGTATGGACAATGCCACAGCCGAAAATGCAGCAATAACTTTGATAAATCCAGAGGAGTTAAAATACAGTATAGATTTTTATTTAAATCAAATTCCGACAGATGTTGCTACTATCGATAGCTTAAAAACCGAAAGAAATTTAGCCAACTACCAATTAGGATTGATTTACAAAGAGAAATTTAAAGAGAATTTTTTGGCGGCTGCTAAATTAGAAACAGTGTTAAGGTCTAACCCAGAAGAACGTTTAATTTTACCTTCAAAATATAATTTATATAAGATTTACGAAGAGTCTGGTAGTTCCTTAATGGCAGAAATGAAACAAAACATTATTGTCAGTCATCCAGATTCTAGATATGCCGAAATTTTGTTGAACCCGCAAGCCGTTTTAGAAGGCGATGCCGACAGTCCCGATGCAAAATATGCCCAAGTCTATAAACGATTTACAAATCAAGACTTTTTAGGCGTAATTACAAATGCAGAGGAAAACATCAATAAGTACACAGGAGACCCGATTGTTCCTAAGTTCGAAATGTTAAAGGCGAATGCGATAGGACGTATTCAAGGTTTTGAAGCCTTTGAAGAAGCCTTAAATTATGTCGCTCTAAACTATCCCAATAATCCTGAGGGAAAAAAAGCCAAAGAAATGATAGCTGATCAGCTGCCAAAATTAGCCGCAAAAGATTTCGTTGTGGCAAATCCTACTAAAAAAATGGAACAGTGGAAGTTGGTGTTTGATTTTAAAATGACAGAAACCGAAAAAGCAATTGCGCTAAAAGAACTATTAGAAAAGGCAATAAAAGATTTAAAATATAAAAATTCGGTATCTATCGATGTTTTTAATATAAAAAATCAGTTTTTAGTCGTTCATGGTTTTATAAGTGAAGATTTCGCCTTAGGTTTCGGAGAATTGATAAAAAACAACAGAGAATATCGGGTTACCAAACAGAATTTTGTAATTTTATCCACTAACTATAAGATTCTACAAGTTCATAAAAATTTACAAGCTTATAAAAATCGAGTGGTAACCCCAAAACCGTAGAGCATGTTTTCAGACAACAAAAAACCTAAAACAATGGCAGAAATAGGCACACAACCCAATCGTATTGAAAAAAACACCAAAATTAAAGGTGATATTATTTCAGAAGCAGATTTCAGAATCGATGGAAAACTTGATGGAAATTTAAAAACATCGGGCAAAGTAGTTATTGGCAAAGATGGATACATTCATGGAAAAGTAGAATGTGTTAATGCTGATATTGAAGGTAGTTTTAATGGCGAACTGTTGGTGTCAGATTTATTAACATTAAAATCCTCAGCAACTATTGAAGGTGTCGTCTCTGTCGCTAAATTGGCTGTAGAGCCGGGCGCAACTTTTAATGCTTCCTGTACTATGGGAGCGGCAAAGGGCAGCACTTTAAATAAAATGGTTAACGTTAATAATGGAACCGCAAAAGTCTCCTAAAAACGAAAATAAAAATTTACAAAACGCTGCAAAACTTTCTGGAGCCGGACTTCAAATGGGATTAATCATTTATTTGGGCAATCTTTTGGGGTCTTGGCTAGATAAAAAGTTTGAAAGTTTTTATTTAGAAATTACCCTAACGCTCTTTGCTATTTTTATGGCGATGTACGCTTTAATTAGGCAAGTAAACCAAATGAATAAGTGAGCACATTGTTAACCTGTATTTTAAAATACTTTCTCGTTTTTAGTGTTCTATATTTTGGTGCTTACTATCTGCATGAAATTCTTTTAGAATACTTTCAAAAAGCAGTCTTTTTTTCTTTAAATAATGTTTATTTATTTCATTTTTTATCTTCACTAGTTATTTGTATTCTTTTTTTATTCCTTTCTAAAATTGAAAAATATAAAAGTCAACTAGGATTTATTTACCTATTTACGCTATTTTTTAAATTATTTTTATTCATTCTAGTTTTTAAAGCCCTCATCTTTAATGAAGCTCCATTTGCTAAAATAGATAGTATTTCTATGCTAGTTCCTATTCTATTATTTCTCTCTTTTGAAGTGGTATTTGTGTCTAAAATTTTAAAGCAATTGTAGCTCAATAATAAAGCCATAAAAAAGGCTTGTAATTTATTTTTAATAATTACCTTTGCGCAAAATTTTAAAGAAGCCAATTTTCGAATTATTTGTAATGAATAAAACATCAAAATATAGTAGTAAAGTAGCTTTGTTTGTTATCCTTATGTTTACATTTCAAGGCTTCTCATTTTCTGACCCAGAGGATGATGGACCTGTGAACAGTAAATCAGAGGTTGATGAATATATACTGCATCACATCAAGGATGCTCATGATTTTCATTTGTTTTCATATTCCAATGATGCTGGCGAAAGAAAACACATTGGTTTTCCACTACCTGTAATTTTATGGTCGAGTAATGGTTTAGTAACTTTTATGTCTTCGGAATTTCATCATGATGACGAAGGCGAGGTAGTGGTTGCTCGCAATGGCTCTAAATTTGTGAAATTACACACCAAAATATACGAATTAAATGCAGGAGCAGAAACAGTAACTTTTGATGAGGACCACCATGCTACAAATGCAAATAAAGTAATTGACTTTTCAATCACAAAAAGCGTTTTTGGTGTTTTATTTGTTGGGTTATTAATGCTTTTAGGTTTTGGTGGCCTAGCGAGGCAATATAAAAAAGGAAAAAGTATTCCAACAGGTTTTGCTCGTGTTTTAGAGCCTTTGGTGCTTTATGTTAGAGACGAGATTGCAAAACCTAATATTGGCGAAAAAAAATATAGAAAATTCACAGGATATTTATTAACCGTTTTCTTTTTTATATGGATACTAAACTTATTGGGTTTAACTCCTTTAGGGTTTAATGTTACTGGGCAATTAGCGGTAACCGCTGCTTTGGCAATTTTCACCTTAGTAATCTACACTTTCAGTGGTAATAAGGAATATTGGAGGCATATGTTATGGATGCCAGGAGTACCTGTTTTAATACGGCCTGTTTTAGCTATTATAGAATTAGCAGGTGCCTTTATTATTAAACCATTTTCACTACTTGTCCGGTTATTTGCAAATATTACTGCCGGTCATATTGTTTTCATGAGTTTAATTGCGATTATGTTTGTCTCTAAAGAGGCTTTGGGAGTTGTTGGAGCAACAGGGCTTTCTATACTTTTATCTGTGCTTATCCTTGTAATAGAGGTCTTAGTTGCCTTTTTACAGGCTTATATATTTACCATGCTTTCTGCCTTATTTATTGGTATGGCAGTAGCAGAACACGATCACAATCATGCGCATGATGAGCAAGGACACGAAATTTCCGACTCAGAAGATGTACGTGGTGATTTTATTTAACAAGAGTTTATTTTTTAATTTAATATAAATTTATTTACTATGTACAATTTAATTGGAGCAGGATTAATCGTTATCGGTGGAGGAATTGGTCTAGGTATGATCGGTGGAAAAGCAATGGAAGGTATTGCGCGTCAGCCAGAAGCATTTGGAAAAATTCAAACAGCGATGATTATTATTGCCGCGCTTTTAGAAGGATTAGCTTTTGGTGCTTTGATCCTAGGTAAAAACTAAAAGCCGAAACATTATCACAAACATGCCTCTGTAACGGTTGGTTATAGAGCATGTTTTATCATCCCCTCCCGAAATTACAAAAAAGTAATTTTGACCTCCCCAAAAGGGTGGTAAATCGGAGAATCATAAGATTAAAAATAAAAAGATTTAATTTTTCAATACAATGGAAACTTTATTAAACGATTTTTCACCAGGATTATTTATAGTACAAACGATACTGTTGCTAGCACTCATAGCATTAATGGTAAAATTCGCTTGGAAACCTATCCTAAACTCTTTAAATGAGAGAGAAAGTGGTATTGCTGAGGCATTGGCAGCTGCGGAAGCCGCAAAAAAAGAAATGCAAAACGTTACGGCAGATAGCGAACGTTTATTAAAAGAAGCTCGTGCAGAAAGAGAAATGATGATTAAAGAGGCGCGCGAAATAAAAGAAAAAATGTTAAGTGACGCCAAAGACCTAGCAAAGGTTGAAGGTGATAAAATGCTAAAGCAAGCACAGGAAGCCATCGAAAGCGAGAAAAAAGCAGCCGTTGCAGATATTAAAAATCAAGTTGCTTCTTTATCCATTGACATTGCGGAAAAAATAATTAAAGAACAATTAGCCAACAAAGACAAGCAATTACAATTGGTTGAAACTATGTTGGCCGATATCAAATTAAACTAGAATCATGAACGAATCTAGAGCAGCGATACGATACGCAAAAGCAAGCTTAGACCTAGCCCAAGATAAAAAAGCTTTAGAAGTTTTAGAAGCGGATATGCGTTCTATTGCTCAAACTTTAAGCGAAAGCAAAGAGTTATCCGATTTATTAAACAGTCCTGTGGTAAAAAATTCAGATAAGAAGAATGTTCTCTATGAAATTTTTAAAGGGTCAAACCAAATTACCGTAGGTTTAATTGATGCCTTAACGGACAATAAAAGAATTGGTTTATTGCAACAAGTTGCTGAAAAATACTTGATTTTAAATGAAGATTTAAAAGGACAAGGGGTTGCTTTTGTAACCACTGCTGTTCCTTTAACAGCCGATTTGGAAAAGAAAATACTAGAAAAAGTATTGCAACTAACTGGGAAAAAAGTGGAAGTGAAAAGCACAATAGACGAAAAAATCATTGGTGGTTTTGTGCTTAGAGTAGGAGATTTACAATACGATGCTAGCATCGCCAGTAAATTGAGCAATTTAAAAAGAGAATTTACAAATAGTTTATAATACAATTTGCTTTAAAAGTTATCCTAAGGTTCGCCCAAGGATTTATCATTAAAAAACATACAACATGGCAGGAGTAAAAGCCGCTGAAGTATCAGCAATATTAAAAAAGCAATTATCAGGATTTGAAGCATCAGCCTCTTTAGACGAAGTGGGTACGGTACTACAAATTGGGGATGGTATCGCAAGAGTTTACGGATTAGCTAACGTTCAATACGGAGAGTTAGTAGAGTTTGAAGGCGGTTTGCAAGGTATCGTTCTTAACTTAGAAGAGGATAACGTTGGGGTGGTATTATTAAGTCCTTCTAGAGATATTAAAGAAGGTACCGTAGTAAAACGTACACAAACTATTGCTTCTATAAAAGTTGGTGAAGGTATTGTTGGTCGTGTGGTAAACACATTAGGAAAACCAATTGATGGTAAAGGCCCTATTTCTGGCGAATTATATGAGTTACCATTAGAGCGCAAAGCGCCTGGTGTAATTTATCGTCAGCCAGTAACGGAGCCATTACAAACAGGTATTAAAGCTATTGATGCGATGATTCCTGTAGGTCGTGGGCAACGTGAGTTGGTTATTGGTGACCGCCAGACTGGTAAAACTACCGTTTGTATTGATGCTATTTTAAACCAGAAAGAATTTTACGATGCCGGGAAACCTGTGTATTGTATTTATGTTGCCATAGGTCAAAAAGCATCTACAGTAGCAAATATTGCACAAACATTAGAAGATAATGGAGCTTTAGTCTATACAACTATTGTTGCAGCAAACGCCTCTGACCCTGCTTCTATGCAGGTATATGCGCCATTTGCAGGCGCTGCTATTGGTGAGTATTTTAGAGATACAGGGAGACCAGCTTTAATCGTTTATGATGATTTATCTAAACAAGCGGTAGCCTACAGAGAGATTTCACTTTTACTAAGAAGACCACCAGGGCGTGAAGCATACCCAGGTGACGTTTTTTACCTTCACTCTAGATTGTTAGAGCGTTCCGCTAAAATCATCGCTAACGATGCGATTGCTAGAAATATGAACGATTTGCCAGACGTTTTAAAACCGATGGTTAAAGGTGGTGGTTCTTTAACAGCACTTCCTATTATTGAAACACAAGCGGGTGACGTATCTGCCTATATTCCAACCAATGTAATTTCGATTACGGATGGTCAGATTTTCTTAGAGCAAGATTTATTCAACCAAGGAGTTCGACCTGCCATTAACGTAGGTATTTCGGTATCGCGTGTGGGGGGTAATGCTCAGATTAAATCGATGAAAAAAGTAGCAGGTACTTTAAAGTTAGATCAAGCACAATTCCGTGAATTAGAAGCATTTGCTAAATTTGGTTCTGATTTAGATGCAGCGACCTTGAATGTGATTGAAAAAGGACGTCGTAACGTTGAAATTTTAAAGCAAGCACAAAACGATCCGTTTACCGTAGAAGATCAAGTAGCGATTATCTATGCAGGTTCTAAGAATTTGTTAAGAAGTGTTCCTGTAGATAAAATAAAAGAATTTGAAAAAGATTATCTTGAATTCTTAAACGCAAAACACAGACCTATTTTAGACGATTTAAAAGCAGGTAAATTAACTGATGAGGTGATTGATGTGTTAACTTCGGTAGCTAAAGATTTATCAGCGAAGTATAAGAAATAAAAGCCTCCTCTTTAACTCCCCTAAAAGGGGAAAAATTAAGAGTGGAAAATAATAATTAATAAACAAGTTCCTCCCCCTTGGGGAGGCCGGTAGCGGCTTATGGCTAACTTAAAAGAAATCCGTAACAGAATAACATCCGTATCTTCTACGATGCAGATTACGAGTGCCATGAAAATGGTGTCTGCTGCAAAATTGAAGAAAGCGCAAGATGCTATCACAGCAATGCGACCATATTCCGATAAACTTACTGAGCTTTTAAAAAGTTTAAGCGCAAGTTTAGATGCTGATGCTGGGAGTCAATTTGCGGAAAATCGTGAAGTGAATAAAGTATTGATTGTTGCTATAAATTCCAACCGAGGTTTGTGCGGAGCATTCAATAATAACATTATTAAGCAAAGTAACCTTTTAGCTAATACTATTTATGCTGGAAAGCAAGTCGATATCATGGCTATTGGTAAAAAGGCTAATGATATCTTAAAGAAAAAACATACGGTTATCAAAAATCACAGTGCTGTTTACGAAGACTTAAGCTTTGATCGTGTTGCGGTTATTGCTGAGGAGTTAATGGAATTGTTTACTTCTGGTGCTTATGATAAAATTGAGATTGTCTACAATAAATTCAAAAATGCAGCAACACAAATAGTGATGACGGAGCAGTTTTTACCTATTGTTCCTATGGTGGGTGAAGCCAATGCAAATTCAGATTACGTTTATGAACCATCAAAATTAGAGATAGTAGAACAATTGATTCCGAAATCACTAAAAACACAGCTATATAAAAGTGTTCGTGATTCTTTTGCAAGTGAACATGGCGCTCGTATGACGGCAATGCACAAAGCAACCGATAATGCTACGGAATTAAGAAATCAATTAAAATTAACTTACAATAAAGCAAGACAGGCAGCAATTACTAATGAGATTTTAGAAATTGTTGGGGGGGCTGAGGCTTTGAATAATTAATTGTTGAGTAAAACACGCTCCTTTAATCAGTCAAGATAATTTTTTAATACATTTATGGACCTCGCATTCAGCGAGGTTTTTTATTTTGTAAAAAATCTAAATAGATATGTAACATTATTGTAAAAATGTATCTAAAGGGAAAATCAATTAAAAACCATATTCCCATGAAAACATTTAAAAACATTTTTGCAATGATTCTATTTACTTCTTTTATAACTTTAAACGCTCAGCATGATGCTTTTAAAGTAGAAGTTTTTGGAAATGGAGCTCCTGTATTATTATTTCCGGGATTTACCTGTGCTGGTGAAGTATGGGATGCTGTTGTACAGGAACTTTCTAAAAACTACGAATGTCATGTATTTACCTTCGCAGGCTTTGGTGGAGTGCCTGCCATAGAAAAACCATGGCTTCCAAAAATTAAAAAAAGCGTATTTAAATATGTTTCGGATCAAAAATTAGAAAATCCGACTTTAATAGGCCACAGCTTAGGAGGTACTTTAGCACTTTGGATGGCCTCCGAAAATAATGAATTTAATAAAATTATTATTGTTGATGCCCTACCTTCCGCAGGTGCCTTAATGATGCCTAATTTTAAAAGTGAGTACATTGTTTACAACAATCCCTATAATGCTCAGCTCTTAAATATGGACGACTCAAGTTTCGCAAAGATGACGATACAAATGGCCGAAGGAATGACCTTAAATGAGTCTAAAAAAGAACAAATACAAAAGTGGATGCAACATGCAGATAGAGGCACTTATGTATATGGCTATACAGATTTGCTTAAACTTGATTTGAGAGACTCCATTAAAAACATCAAAGTACCTGTAACTATTTTAGCGGCCACTGAGCCGTATGGAGAAGCGACTGTAAAACAAACGTACCTTGACCAATACAAGAACTTAGAAGGATATCATATAAAATTTGCTGCGAAATCGGCCCATTTTATCATGTTCGATCAGCCAGAATGGCTTTTGAATGCTATAAAATCTGAACTTTAAGCCGATATGAAGCATTTAGAATCACTTTTTGAGGAAGTTTACCAATCAAACTATCAGAAGGTATATCGCTTATGTTTGGGCTATGCCAATGGCGACGGTATGTTAGCAAGTGACCTCTGTCAAGAAGTTTTCATTAGAGTTTGGAAGCACTTGGCTTCGTTTAGAAATGAATCGGCAATGTCCACATGGATTTATAGAATTACTGTAAATACTTGTTTGGTTTATTTTAGAAAAAAGAGAACCCTCCCGCTCCCCCAATTAAATGAACCCATTGAAGATGAAATAGAAGAAAATTTGTATCATACAAAAGAAGAAAACCTAAATAGCTTGTACGCTTGTATCGAACAATTATCGAAAGGCAACAAGAGTATTATTTTATTAGAATTGGAAGGAGTGCCACAAAAGGATATAGCAGCCATCATGGGAATAAACCATGAAGCCATTCGGGTTAGAATCCATAGAATAAAAATAGAATTAACTAAATGCGCGCAAAAATGACATCATTCGAAGAAATAAAATCGCAATGGAAAGATCAGAAAGCCATTGAAATCCCAAACAATGGACATAAAATAATTATTGATAAGGTTAACGATATCAAGAAAAAACAAAAGCAAACAAATATTATCTTGTTCCTGACGATACTGGTTTTAATTGCTTTTTTTGTGTATATCGCGGCTTACAAATACCTGATTGTAGCATCGGCATTACTTTTAATGATTGGTTCTTTAGCTGTCCGTATTGGCTTGGAGCTCCAAAGCATTAAAAAGCTCAGCCGCTTAAACGTAAATATTTCGGCAAGTAGCTTTAAAGAAAATATCATTAGTTATTACAAAAATAGAGTACATATTCACCTTATATGGACTCCTATAATTATATTGATTTATAGTATTGGATTTGTAATGATGTTACCCTCCTTTAAAGCAAGCCTTTCCTCAGGTTTTTACACCTATATTTTAGTTTCATCTGTGGTTATTTTAGTTATTTTAAGTTTTTTTATTTATAAACAGATAATGAAGGAGCTTTCTGTTCTAAAAGAATTAACAGACAAAAATCCATATCTTTAAAAAACGTTAGCCATAAGGCTTTCAACTATTATTATTGAAGAAAAAAAGCACTAAAATAAATTTATAAACCTCGCTTTTAGCGGGGTTTTGATTTTACAGAATAATTTAAACACATAAAACCAAATTCCCCGTTTTTTATCGGACTTTTGTCCCTATTATGAAATCGAGCAAAACAGCACTACTTTTTATTTTCATCACCATTTTAGTAGACGTTATTGGCATAGGTATTATTTTGCCTATAATCCCTGAATTAATTATGCAACTTACGGGAGAAGGCACACGAACCGCTGTTATTTACGGAATGTGGCTTACTACCGCCTATGCTGGAATGCAATTTTTGTTTTCTCCAGTTCTAGGAGAAATATCAGACCAATATGGTAGAAGACCTATTCTTTTAATGGCGCTTTTTGGGCTTACTATCGATTATCTTCTTCACGCTTGGGCACCAACGATTACATGGCTTTTTCTAGGGCGGTTTTTAGCGGGCATTACAGGCGCAAGCTTCACAGTAGCTTCAGCCTATATTGCCGATATAAGCACCAAAGAAAATAAAGCTAAGAATTTTGGACTCATAGGCGCCGCTTTCGGATTAGGATTTATCATTGGGCCTGGGATTGGCGGTTATTTTGGGAATATTGATATTCGATTGCCATTTTATATTGCTGCGGCCTTGACTTTTGCAAACTTTTTGTTTGGTATGTTTTTCGTGCCCGAATCCTTACCTGTTCAAAATAGAAGATCAATACAATTTATTAAAATGATTCCGGGAGTTTCTTTAGTTAGCCTTAGAAACTACAAAGGGGTTTTACTGTTAATTTTGGCTTTTTTTTTAGCAAATTTAGCGGGGCAATCTTTGCCTTCTGTTTGGTCGTATTACGGAATTGAGAAGTTCGACTGGAATCCAAAACAAATTGGTATTTCGCTCATGGTTGTAGGTTTATTAGTGGCTGTAGTTCAAGGTTTTTTGGTAGGTGTCGTAGTTAAAAAATTTGGAAAAAGAAAAGTAATTACTTTTGGATTTCTTTTTTGGACTATTGGCATGTTTTTAATTTCATTAGCAACAGAACCTTGGATGCTGTACGCCTTTTTAGTTCCGTATGCACTTGGTGGTATCGCCGGACCTACAGTTCAAGGTGTTATATCCAACCAAGTATCAGAAAAAGAGCAAGGAAATCTACAAGGTGCAATTACCAGTTTATTAAGCATTACCGCTATTTTAGGACAGCTCACTTTTTCATCGGTCTTTTATTTCTTTATTAGCCCTAATCAAACTATTTATTTCCCAGGTGCGCCTTTCGCTTTAGCAGCGCTCTTTTTATTTATCGCATTTATGATTACTTTATCAGCCATGAAAAAAATGAAATTAGCAGATGAAAGTACTGGTATAAGTGAAAAAATGTTATAAAAATCTAAGGCATTTATTGTTTAATATTCGCTGAATTGTTCTTTAAACATTTGCCATAAAATCATTTGGCATTACTTTTGAATGGTTGCTAATAGAAATACTAAACACAATAGTTATGAAAAAGTCAATTTATATCGCCATTTTATCTTTAGTCGGATTAGGAAGTTGTGCTTCGCAAAAAAAAATGCAAACCCAAACGCCTTTCGTCCTAGAGGAAGCATCATTTCAAAAATGGATAGGTGGTAAAGAAGAAAGCAGCTCTGGAATTGAAATAAAAATACCTATTAGTAAATTTAAAAAAGAGGATGTCACCTTCAAGGAGATTTATTTTAGAGGAAAAATAAGTACAGCAACTTTAGAAAGTACTTATGATGAGCAATATGTTATGGCAAAATATACTGATCAAAAACTTGATAAACCAGACATCATTATGCACGCAGACCCAAGAAAGGAAGTAGGTAATCAACCGCCTATATCGAATAAAGTAGAAGAAATAGACTTTCCATTTGAGTTAGCGGTTGACGAAGCTGTTGTCTCTTATACCGAAAATAAAAGCGAAAAGGTAAAATTTACTAAGATTATTGGCATCAAAGAAAAGTAAGCTTTAATTTATTCGAGCAAACCTATAAACTAACTTTGTTAACAGGCTTATAATAACTACTTTTATGGCTTAATTTTCAACGGTTGAACCCATTAAAAAAACTTTTTAAGCAAACCTTTGTTTACGGTCTAGCGACAGTTTTGCCTAGAATGTTGTCTTTTATATTAGTGCCTATCTACACTAAGGTAATGCCTAATCCGGCATTATATGGTGAGGTTTCTGTGATTTTCGCTTGGTTTGCCATTTTTAATGTTGTTTTAGCCTATGGCATGGAAACCGCTTTTTTTAGATTTTTCTATAAAGCAGATAATAAAAACAAGGTTATTTCCACCTCGCTTATTTCCATTATTGCCACCACCGTTCTGTTTTTTATTCTTGCCTTAGTATTTCAAAATTCATTAGCTAGTTGGAGTGGTATTGATGTAAAATACATAGAGTATGCCATTTATATTTTGGCTTTAGATGCTTTGGTAATTATTCCATTTTCATGGTTGAGAGCCACAGATAAATCCATGCGTTATGCCATTATAAAAATTGCCAACGTCACTATCAACTTAGGCCTGAATGTTTTCTTGTTAATCTACCTCTCTGAAATAGTTTCAAACAACCCAGAAAGCGGCATTAACATGATTTATAAGCCAGATTTTCAAATATCGTACATATTTATATCCAACTTAATTGCCAGCGGGATTACCCTTATATTAATGTTAGAGCTTTATTTTAAAAATAAGTATGATTTTGATGTAGCTCTATGGAAAAAAATGATGAAATATGCTTGGCCCATTTTAATTGCAGGTATAGCATTTACCATTAATGAAGTTTTCGATCGTATTTTGTTGCAACACTTATTACCAGAAAATATTGCCAAAGCCGAAATAGGCAAGTACTCTGCTTGTTATAAATTAGCAGTTTTTATGACCCTTTTCGCCACGGGTTTTAGGTTGGGTATTGAACCCTTTTTCTTTAGCCATTCCAATTCAGAAAATCCACAAAAAGCGTATGCCCAAATTACCAATTACTTTGTAATTTTAGGAAGCACCATTTTACTAACTGTTATTGTATTCGCTGATGTTTTAAAAGTACTTATTGTGCGTAATGAAGCTTACTGGGAAGCTATGCCTGTTGTGCCAATTCTAATTTTAGCTAGCTTTTTTCTTGGTATTTATCATAACTTATCAGTTTGGTACAAAGTAACCGACAAAACACGCTACGGGGCTTTTATTTCAGGTATTGGGGCCATAATAACCCTAGTTATCAATTATTTTGGAATTCCACATTTTGGCTATGTTGCGTCCGCCTTTGCCACCTTATTTGCGTATGGCACTATGATGATTTTATCTTATTACATCGGAAAAAAACAATATCCCATCCCCTATAACCTCCGAAAAACTGGATTTTATTTATCCATTTCCATCCTATTTTCTATACTTTCGTTTTACGTTTTTGAGCGTAATTTAATTGTGGGGAGCATTTTGTTAGTCTTATTCTTAGGGATCCTTTACAAGTTAGAAAATGAAAAACTAAAACAGCTATTTTTAAAGAAATAATATTTATGATATACCATAACAATGCTAATAAAAATCATCAACAAATCTAACCACGAACTTCCAAATTATGAAACTAATGCTTCTGCAGGTATGGATCTTCGTGCATATATTACAGAAGCTATTACGTTACAACCTTTAGGACGCGCTATTATAAAAACAGGTTTGTTCATAGAATTGCCTATTGGTTATGAAGCGCAAGTTCGACCAAGAAGTGGACTAGCAGCGAAAAAAGGCATTACCGTCTTAAATTCGCCCGGAACTATTGATGCCGATTATCGTGGAGAAATCGGCGTAATTTTAGTCAACTTATCCAGTCAGGACTTTATAGTAGAGAATGGGGAAAGAATAGCGCAGCTAGTCATCGCAAAACATGAACGAACAGAATGGACTTTAGTTGAAGAATTATCCGAAACCAAAAGAGGTGAAGGTGGTTTTGGTAGTACGGGAATCTAACTCCCTTAGCCCATTTCGACTTCGCTCAGTGCGACGCCCAAATGGGAATGATAATAATAAAATTAATCTAGCATATATCAATTAAAGGCATTAGGCGTTTATGTTTACAGTGCTTTGTTCCTAAAGAAATTGATGCATTTTTACATTATTAAATTTATATGGTAACAAAATGAAAATAATAGTACCTATGGCAGGTCGTGGTTCACGACTTAGGCCGCACAGTTTAACAGTTCCAAAACCATTAATTCCTGTTGCAGGAAAACCTATTGTACATCGTTTGGTGGCTGATATTGTTGGTGTTTTAAATCAACCTATTGACGAAATTGCTTTTATTTTAGGCGATCCTGCCTTTTTTGGTGACGATGTTGTTGAAAGTTTAAAGAAATTGGCGACAGAATTAGGGGCGAAACCAAGTATTTATAGACAATTAGATCCAAAAGGAACGGGCCACGCTATTATGTGCGCTGAGGCTTCATTGAGTGGGCCAGCAGTAATTGCTTATGCTGACACCTTGATTCGCGCAGACTTTAACTTGGATAAAGATGCCGACAGCGTTATTTGGACAAAAAAAGTAGATAATCCCTCTGCTTATGGAGTTGTAAATCTAAATGAAAAAAACGAAATTATTGAGCTGGTTGAAAAACCAGAAAGCTTTGTAAGTGATCAGGCTGTAATCGGTATTTATTACTTTAAAGATGTTGCTTTGTTAAAGAATGAACTGCAATACGTGTTAGATAATAATATTATCAATGGCGGTGAATATCAAATTAATGATGGGATTAAGCGCATGATGGCCAAAGGTAAAATCTTTAAAACAGGCGCGGTAAGCGAGTGGATGGATTGCGGCAATAAAGCTGTAACCATCGAAACCAACCAACGAATGTTGGGGTTTTTACAGAAAGATGGGGAACAACTAATCGCCAAATCTGCTAAATTGGACAATGCAAATATCGTTGAACCTTGCTTTATTGGCGAAAATGTAGTCTTAAAAAATTGCACTGTTGGTCCTTTTGTGTCTATCGGAAAGAATACCGTAATTAAAAACTCAACCGTTAAAAATAGCTTAATACAAATGAATACTAAAATTACAAATGCTAACTTAGATAAGGCTATGATTGGTAATCACGTAGTTTTTGATGGTAATTTTGAATCGGTAAGCATTGGAGATTATTCTGTTTTGGAGTAATTTTTGCTATACCTTTGATAAAAATTAACCTTCTCTTGAACACGGAAAGCTAGGTTATTAAAATATATGAAAATAAATCTGTCAGTCTTATTTCTTTTCTTAGGGTTTCTTTTACCCTACTGCGCTACTTTTGCCCAAGAAATCCAAACAGAAGATAGCGCCGAGGTCTTTTTAGAAGAATATTCTGATGCCTTTCAAGAAACCTTTTTCGAAGCTTTAAAACAAAAAGGTATCGAAAACTACGATAAAGCCATCAACCTATTTTTAGAATGTAAAAAAATAGAGCCTAGCAAAAAGGTGGTTGACTTTGAATTGGCTAAAGTATATAGCGAAAGTAAAATGTATGATGCTGCTTTAGAATATTCAGTTAATTCCGTTAATGCCGAACCAGAAAATTATTGGTATGTTGATGCCTTGGTCAACATCTTACAGTTAAAAAGAAGCGATTTGAGCGAGATACAAAATCAAATTCCAGCTGATAACGTAGCTTTTAAACAAAACTTGGCGCAAGCCTATTTTCAATCGGGAAATTATAATGCTGCGATTGCGGTTTTAAATACCTTGAAAACCTCGGTTTTTACGGAAAATTTAAACGCGAAACTAAAAGAAAGCTTAAAAAAACAAGAAGAAAAAATTGAAACCTTGGCATTTAGAACTGTTACTGGTAATAATTTGAATGCGGATAGCAATACCATTAATGGCTATATTAACAGTATCGTGGTTTTAATAAGGGCTAAGAATTACTTAATTCTCGATTCCGTTTCAAAAGATGCGCTAGAGAATTTTCCAGCTCAACCTTATTTTTATTACGCAAGAGGCTTAGCTTTGAATAAAAAAAGTATGTTTCGCGAAGCTGTAAAAGTTTTAGAAGAATCTTTAGATTATATGCTAGATGATATTGCTTTGGCTAATAAAATTTACAAAGAACTTTCTGATGCCTATGCCGGTTTAAATAACACCGTAAAAGCGAGTATCTATTTTAGAAAAATAAAATCTGAATTTTAAAAAATCACCTGTGATAAAAAAAATAGTATTTAGTACCATTGCTCTTTTTATAGTGTCCTGTAAATCAACAAAAATGGTTACAGGAGGTGCTATTGATCAAAACTTAAATGCTAAAAATATTATTAAATCTCACTACGATAATCAGTTAGATTTTAAAACCATATCCGGTAAAATGGATATTGATTATCAAGATAATAATGCTTCTCAAGGTTTTAATGTTAGCCTTAGAATGGAAAAAGATAGGGCTATTTGGATTAGTGCCCCGCTGGGCGTGGTTAAAGCTTTTATTACCCCAAACAGAGTTTCTTTCTACAACCGTTTAGAGGGCTCCTATTTTGACGGTGATTTCTCATATTTAAGTCAATTATTAGGCACCGAATTAGATTTTGACAAAGTGCAAAACGTATTGTTAGGACAAGCAATTTTAGATTTAAGAAAAGATAAATATGACGCTACGATTGCCAATGAAAATTATCAATTGAAACCCAAAAAAGCTTTAGAACTATTCAAGATTTTGTTTCAAATAGAACCTAAGAATTTTAAGATGGGAACGCAGCAAATAGCCCAACCAGAAAAAGGGCGTTTGCTAGATATTACGTATAAAAATTACCAAGAAATAGACAAAAAAATTATTCCGAATGAAATTGATATTGCGGCTACGATGGATAATAACCAAAGTCTAATTGCCATTGCCTATAAAAACATCGAATTTAATAGAAGTTTAAAATTCCCTTATGATATTCCAAAGGGTTTTAAAGAAATTAAATTAGAATAATATGTTGAAGACTAGAATAACATTTACTTTTTTTGTTTTTTTCATTTTAACTTCCTACTCTTTCGCACAAACTACAGAACAGAAGAATTTAGAAGCTAAAAAAGAAAAACTGCAACAGGAAATAAAGCAAATCAATAGCCTGCTTTTTGCTCAAAAAAAGGAAAAGAGTAATGTTTTAGACCAAATGAATGCCCTTGATAAAAAAATTTCGGTACGCCAGCAGTTAATCCGGGTGACCAACGAACAATCTAACCTTATAAATCGGCAATTAAATTCAAATATTCGCATTATTGGAAAACTTAGGGATGATCTTAAAACCTTAAAAGACGATTATGCCTTAATGATTCAGAAATCATATCAGAACAAATCAAAACAAAGTAGGCTTATGTTCTTGCTTTCGTCTGAAAGTTTCTACCAAAGCTTTAAAAGGCTTCAGTACATGGAGCAATACACAGATTACCGGAAAGAACAAGGTTTAGAAATCGTATCTAAAACCGAAGATCTCAAAAATTTAAACCTAGAATTGAATGAACAACGCAAAACAAA
>Ga0209702_10001177_pt1 | contig 51863 bp, 44 predicted proteins | sample FRY01_FD_187210 | JGI IMG/M metagenome (GOLD analysis project Ga0209702, IMG submission 187210) | Freshwater microbial communities from Lake Fryxell liftoff mats and glacier meltwater in Antarctica - FRY-01 (SPAdes) (version 2) | ecosystem: Environmental > Aquatic > Freshwater > Ice > Glacier... | reverse complement strand
TGGCGAGGTGGCGGAGGAGCTTCTCATCGGACCAATCCGCCCCGCGCCCTTCGGGAGGGGAGGGGACCTCGACGAGGAGGTGGAAGTGGTTGGACATCACGCAGAAGTTGAGGATGCGGACCTGGCAGAACCGCTCGTAGAGGCGCATGTATTGCACGAACTGCTCGCGTTCCGCGTCGCCCAGGACAAAGCGGCGGTCGACGACCCGGGAGAGGCAGTGGTAGATGGCCGGCTTGCCCCTGAGGGCCTCCAAGTCAGCGCAGGAGAGCCCCTCGGCACTTCCATCCGCGGCTTTCGCCTTGGCCGCCTCGATGAGATCCACCTGGTGCCAAGGGGCGAGATAACGAGCTTTCGGCATGACGGGATTGAGCAAAGCACAAAACACCAGGGGTTGCAAGCCGCTTCTTTATTGATTGCCTGGGAAGAGGCGGGGGATTGCTTGGGAAGAGGCGGGGGATTGCTCGATTGCTGCGCCGTAGAAGCGGGCCGCCTGCATGACCATGCCGTGGTGGAGGAGCGCATTGGCGAGGCCGAGGTTCTGCGCGGTCTTTCCTTGGTTGAGCCGTTGGATTTCGTTGAGAAGGCGGATGGCGAGAGAGGGTCGTCCTTTTCCGAGAACCTTGACGGCGAAGCCGAGTTCAAGATCGATGCCGGGGATCTCCGGGGCTCCCCAGACGAGGTCTGCGGCCTCTTTCGTGCGATTTTCGTTGTAGAGCAGGTGGGCGAGTTCCTTGCGGGTATCCCAGTCACCGGGGTCGGCGTCGAGTTTGGCGGTGAGTTCCTCGTAGGTCTCCAGTGGATCGGTGTTGTTCGCACGCATGATTTTGCAGGGAGCAGTGCTCCACTCTATCTCCTTTCTCCCGGAGGTAAATCGAATCTTCGATGTCTCAATCCGACGTTTCGGTGGTCGCGAGGCGTTCGTGGTGTTTGCGCTTGATCTCCCCGACGAGGATGGCGCCCCAGATGCGGAGTCTCTCGAATCCGAAGAGACAGACGCCCACCGCAACGAGCGAAAGGACGGTTCCGCTGATGCCGAGGGAGCGACTTTCCTGAGTGAGCGTCCAGACCAACTGGCCAACGCATAAGACGGCGACGACGAGCAGCGTCGGTTTGCGGCCGATGAGGTTGACGACGAGCACGCCGAGCGGTGCGCCCAGGGCGACGACCGGAGCGGCTGCCAGCCAGTTTTCATAGACGCCCGGCTGCACGCCGGTGAAGAAGCCCTTGATGAAGATGCCGACCAGAGAGCTCCAGGCCATGATGATGACCGAGGTGGGAATGGCGATCTTGAGATCCGCGCGGCAAACGAGCACGAGCACGGTGTAGAGGACCATGTCGATGCCGACGCCGGAGACGGAAACCACGGTGGCTCCGGAGATGAGTCCGATGAAGAGCCCCATGCGGTTATCCCAGCGCTCATCGAAGTCGGTCATGCCTTCGTGGGATGATATTTCATTGATGCGCCAGAGATGGAGGATGCCGAAGCTGCCCCAGACGACGGCGAAGACGATCTTGATCCACAGCGGTGGCACCCAGGGAGCGATGAAAAAGATGCCGAGCGGCACGCCGATGGTGGCGCCGATGAGGGCGCCCATCAGCATGGCTCCTGCAAGTGGTTGACGACGGGCGAGGATGAAGATGGAGGCGCTGGTCATACCGATCGATTGCACCGCGAAGCTGAAGTCGCGGCCGAGTTGCGCGGGCTGATCGAAGAGGAGGACGAGGATCGGGAAGCCGACGGTGCCGCCGCCCATCGGCGTGGAGCCGGCGGCGTAGCTGCCAATCGCCATCGCCAGGGCCATCGGCCAGTGGGCGACGGCATCGGTCCAGCCGCCGAGGACGGTGACGAGAAGCGTCCAGCTGCCATAGAAAAGGGCAAGCCAGAGGAACCAGACCCAGAGGTGCCTTTTGGGTGGAGGAAGAAGGGACATGAATAGGATCGGTGTTTCTATCCAAATTCGAATTGTAACGGAAATAGAGATTCGATATAGATCCCATGCCGAAAGGGCATAGATCGATGGAGTTGCGACATTTGCGATATTTTATGGCGGTGGCGGAAGAGTTGAGCTTTTCCAAGGCTGGTGAACGACTGAGGATTGCGCAACCGGCGTTAAGTCGCGCGGTCGCAGAACTGGAAGTCGACATCGGAGTGCAGTTGTTTGATCGTTCGCGGCGGCAGGTGAGGCTGACGCCGGCAGGCGAGACGTTGTGGCGGGAGAGCGGGATCGTTTTCGAGCGCCTGGACGATTCGATTCGACGGGTGCGGGAGACCGCGCGGGGAGAGCTCGGAGAATTGCGGGTCGGCTACATCGGGCCGCCGACGCGTGGATTCTTGGGTTCGTTGCTGAGGGAATTTCGGGAAAGCAATCCGGGCGTCACGCTTGTGATCGAGGAGCGCACCCCGGAGCGGGTTTGGGAGATGGTTTCAAAGGGTCGCCTGTCGATCGGTCTGACCAGGCCGGTGCGATCTCACGAGGATCTCGGTCCGCAATCCCGCAAGCTTCTTGACGAGCGGCTCTGCGTGGCGGTGCCTCTCGGGCACCCCTTCGCGACGAAGAAGAGCGTACGCTGGAGGGATTTGGCCGGTCAGCCGCTGGTGTTACTGGCCCGCCGGGAAGGAGCCGGCAGCTACGATGCGATTCTTTCGGCCTGCCGTGAGGCGGAAGTCTTGCCGGAGATCATCCGGACGCCGAGCTTGATGGGGACGATCCTGCAGTATGTCGAAGCGGGGACCGGACTGGGGCTTGTCCCGGAATGCGCGCAGACCGAATCGGATGGAGTCGCGCTGGTGCCATTGACGCCAAAGCGGACCATTCCGTTGGTGCTCGTCTGGTCGAAGGACACGGTGAACCCGGCAGCAGACGCCTTCCGGAAGCTCGTGTTGGCGGCATTCTAACAGGGAGGCCTCATGAGGCTGGATGAGGCGTTGGGTAGCTCCCCTTCGCGGACTGGCGGGGGGGCTGCCCGGTCGGAGGTAACTTCGCCCTCTGTGTTGTAGTGCCGGTTGCGTGGCGGCATGGAGGGGCCCCCTTGGGGAGGATCCTTGACGGTGGGGGGCATGAGGCACTACTCCACATACGGGCGATGGCTACCGGAGACGAGCAGCACGCGTGACAGGCCGCCAGTGGTGGGACGTGGCGCGGCGCATATTCAATCGGCGATAGCCGCAAGGATCGGTTGGGGGTGCGGATGCTTTTGGACGGCCAACGAGGCTCGATGTGACGAAGGAGCATGGTGCAGAGTGAAGACCTGTTAGGAGAGCCGATGTCAAAAAGATTTGCCTGACCCCTTTCTTCGACCCGGGTGGGGGAGGGGCTCGTTCGACAGGTCGCTTGCAGAGGAGGTGTGTACGCATGCCACGGACTCAAGGAGGCTACTTCCCAATGTCAAAACGATTTGCCTGACCCCTATTCTGCCGCCTATTCCGTTCCCTATTCTGCTTGCGTTGATTTTGAACGAGAGGAAATCCGACCGCGCGAAACTCCTCCGTAGCTGCGTTGGTGACAACGCGGGTGGCTAGACCGCGAGCACCGGCGAAACTGCCCGCGTTGTCACCAACGCAGCTACGAAGCGACCGTCCCCTCCCAGTCCTGAAATCGGTCTTAACCACGTGGCATTCATGGCAGTCAATGACTGCCATGTCCGCTAAGACAAGTAGCGGTCGTCGAGTGGCCCGATTGATTGAGTCCGCTTTCCAACAAAGCGGAATTGCTGCAAACAGAGCTTGGAACGCTCCAATTCGCGGGTAGGCTGAGAGTTCACATCATCGCGTAAGTCGCGCTTCTAACCGGCGTGAAAAACTAATGCTCTGGCTGAAAAAGGCACTTTGAGGAGCAGGTTTGGACTGGCCGGGACAGCTCATGGAGTGGGTGGACCTTGAGTTGAAGCGTTCGGAGAATACCTGCAACCGACCCGTGGGCGCACTTGCAGAAAGAAGCTTGCGTGATTTCAATTTTTAGTCGGTTGGCATGCCCAATGCGACTGGCTGCCACTATTTGACCTCCGGCGATTTTGGTCGGATTTCGACGTTGAGATCGAGTTTTGGTTCCATTGGGATCGTATAGAAGGAGAGACCTCAACTCGGGCTCTCGTGCTTGTCACTCCCGATTTCGGATGTGGAAACGAGCTGCAGCAATTGAGATTTGGTCGGGGACTGAAATTTATTTGGGAATTGTCGATTGGAAATTCCTAGCTCTCGTAGTAGGTGTAGCCGTGGAGGGAGGCGCGGAAGGACTCCATGATTTCGCGGCGTTGGGGGGCGGTGATGCGGCCGGCCTTGACGGCTGATTCGGCGAACTGGCGGAAGCGGGTTTCGAGGTTCTTGGGGTCGAACTCGACGTAGGAGAGGACATCGGCGACGGAGTCGCCTTCCACTTCGTGGGTGAAGACGGGTTCGCCGTTTTCGATGTGGACGGAGACGACGTTGGGGTCGCCGAGGAGGTTGTGGAGGTCGCCGAGGGTTTCCTGGTAGGCACCGGTGAGGAAGGCGCCGATGTAGTAGTCCTCGCCCTCGATGAGTTCGTGGACGCGGAGGCTCTTGCTGGTGTCCTCGAGGTCGATGAAGCGGTTGACGAGGCCGTCGCAGTCGCAGGTGATGTCGGAGATGATGGCTCGGTTGAGGGGTTCCTCGGTGAGGCGGTGGATGGGCATGACCGGGAAGAGTTGATCGATGGCCCAGTGGTCGGGGAGGGATTGGAAGACGGAGAAGTTGCCGTAATAGAAGTCGATGAGGAGGTCGTCGAGTTCCTGGATGTCCTCGGGGACGTTTTCGAGCTTTTTGGCCTCGGTGGCGATGCGGGTGAGGAGGTGCCAGAAGATTTTTTCGGATTCGGCGCGGTCGCGGAGGGTGATGACGCCGTGGGTGAAGCTGTCGCGGAGTTGGTCGCGGTAGTAGACGGCGTCGTTGTAGCACTCCTGGAGTTTGTCCGGTTCGATGGCGGTGCGGACGGCCCAGAGGTTTTTGAGGTGGTGGTGGGCGTCCTCGGAGGGGGCCTCTGGTTCGAGGGGGAGTTCGAAACGGGTGACGTCGAGGATGTTGAAGACGAGGACCGAGTAGTAGGCGACCACGGCGCGGCCGGATTCGGTGACGATGGTGGGGTGGGCGAGCTCGGCGTGGTTGCAGGCCTGCTGGACGATCTCGACGAGGTCGGTGGCGTATTCCTCGAGGCTGTAGTTGCAGGAGGAGGGGAAGTCGGTGTGGCTGCCGTCGTAATCGATGGCGAGGCCGCCGCCGAGGTCGAGGTACCCCATGGGAGCACCTTCCTTGGCGAGGTTGACGTAAACACGGACCGCTTCGCTGGCCGCTTCGCGGATGGCGCGGATGTTGGGGAGCTGGGAGCCCTGGTGGAAGTGGAGGAGCTGCAGGCAATCGAGGAGTTCCTCGGTCCGGAGGAGGTCGATGGCGTCGATGAGCTGGGCGGCGTTGAGGCCGAAGGTGGAGCGGTCGCCGCCGGAGCTGGCCCAGAGGCCTTCGGATTTGGCGGAGAGGCGGAAGCGGACGCCGAGGATGGGTTTGATGCCGAGGGCGCGGGAGCGGCGGATGACGGCGGGGAGTTCGCCGGGCATTTCGAGGACGAGGATGACCTTGCGGCCCATGCGGGTGGCCTGCAGGGCGAGGTCGATGAATTCGTCGTCCTTGTAGCCGTTGCAGATGAGGAGGGCCTCGGGATCGTGGAGGTAGGCGAGGGCGGCGATCAGTTCGGGTTTGCTGCCGGCTTCGAGGCCGTAGTGGTAGCGTTGTCCGAAGTCGGTGATCTCCTCGATGACCTGCTGCTGTTGGTTGACCTTGATGGGGTAAACGCCGCGGTATTGGCCCTGGTAGGAGGTGGAGGCGATGGCGTTGTTGAAGGAATCGTTGAGGAGTTCGATGCGGCGGTCGAGGAGGTCGCGGAAGCGGAGGATGAGCGGGGCACCGCGGCCACGTTCGGCGAGTTCGCGGACGATGCGGGGGAGGGAGACGGGGACTTCGTGATCGCCTTCACGGAGGTTGACGACGACTTCGCCGTTGTCGTTGATGCCGAAATAATCGTTGCCCCAACGGTCTATGCCGTAGAGTTCGCGGGATTGTGGGGTGGACCAGGACATGGGAATACGGAAGGGCGGAAGTGGGAATGGGGTGAGAAGGGGAGAAATCATGGATGGGGAGGGTGGGGCGATGTTTTTTTTGGCGAAAAAGGGGTGGGGGAATGCGGAATGCGGAGTTGGGAATGCGGAAGGGGGAATTTGAACCGCGAATTGACGCGAATTGTTGAGAATGGGGATTGGGGGGAGGAACGTCGAACGCAGTTTTGAATGTTGAATGGGATGCGGCGTCGCCCGATTGGGCTATGCCGGGACAAGGGGTGGGGGGCGGAAGAGGGGCAGGGGGTGCGGGGGGTGGAACCGCCGACCTCGCGCAGCGAGGCCGCTACGCGGGAGGGAGAATGGTTGATTTCGGCTGGTCCGGAGGGAGGAAGGGGGATGAGATGTTTAGGGCACTTCGATTGGCATTCGTCGGTGCATGGGCACTGGGCGCTGGTGCGGTTGTTGAGGCTGTATCCGGAGCATGCGCGGATGGAGTAGGAGCGGAAGCTGTTGGAAGGGCGCTTCACGGAGGCGGGGCTGGCGGCGGAGGCGGCCATCGTGGGGCACGCCAAGGCGTACTTGCCGAAGTTGGATTGGCCGATTCGCTGCGGGTTTCATCCGGAGTCGGCCTTTCCGCTGGGGCAGATAGTGGATTATGCCCGGGGGGTGGGGGATGGGGAGTTTGAAACGCTGCTGCTGCTGCTTTCGGGGCAGTTTTACAATCGGGACCGGGATTATCCGGTGCGGTATGAGCCGTCGGGGAATGACTTTTTTTCGCCGGGGCTGAATGAGGCGGATTTGATGCGGCGGGTTTTGGGGCGGGAGGACTTTGGGAAGTGGTTGGAGGGCTTTTTCCCGGGTTTGGGGAAGGGGAGGAACACTCAATGCCGAACATCCAATGTCCAATTTCCAAGGGGGGATCGGGTGCCGCCCTTGGGGGCTCTGCCGGGACATGGGGCCCCGAATGTTGAATGGGGGAAGGAGGGGGCAAAATCTGGTGGGGGGGCGGAGGGGACTGTGATAGGTCTTTGGCGATGGTTGTTGAGTGTCCACGGTGTCGGATGAGGGTGCTGCCGAAAACGGATGGCACCTGTCCCTCCTGCGGAAAGGATCCGAACGATACCCGGGGTGTCGATCTCAACAGGGTAGGCTTGACGGTTGAACCCGGGAGGAAGCTCCCAATGATTTGCTTCGGGTGTGGGCAGATGGCGGACAGGGAGGTGCGCTTGAAAGAGAAGCGAAAGAATCCGAAGGCGGGATCGGAAGATGTCAGTGGCTACCTCGTGCTCGGAGCACTCATGGGACTCTTTGGCCTGGTATTCAGTCTGCTGTCCCGACCCGGGCGGCAAGGCATCATCGTGACTCTGCCAGTTTGCTCCCGGTGCGTCGGCAAGAAGCCGGAAGTCGATCATGTGGACTGGGAGAACCTGAGGATGCGGGTGGTTTGTCACAGGCATCTCCGTGAGGCGGCGCAGTGAGAGGGCTGAACTGCCAGAGATGTCGGTGATTGGGACGGGCGAACGGGGGCCGGATTGGGACGGGGGTGGAACCGCCGACCTCGCGCAGCGAGGCCGCTACGCGGGAGAGGGAGCTGCGGGGGGGGCGCGGGTTAGGTTGGGAGCTGGTTGGCGGTGTGGAAGGAGAGTTGGTTGAAACAAAGGGGGTGGTGGTGGCGTAGTTTCGGGCGGTGGTCTTCCTATGCGTGCTTTTGGTGATCGGTCTGTCGGCAGGGATGGTGGCGGGGGAGGAGACCTGGTGGTCGCTGCGTCCGCTGGAGGCTCCGGCGGTGCCTGCGGCAGATGGCGGGTGGGGGCGGAATGTGGTGGATCGCTTTGTTCATGCGAAGATGACGGAGCGGGGCCTGAGTCCCTCGGAGGAGGCGGATCGGCCGACCTTGATTCGGCGGCTGAGCTACGATTTGACCGGCCTGCCGCCGAGTTTGGAGGAAGTTGAGGCGTTTGTGGGGGACCCGAGTGAGGACGCCTACGAGCGGGTGGTGGATCGGCTCTTAGCCTCCCCGGCCCATGGGGAGCACTCGGCGCGGCAATGGTTGGATGTGGCGCGGTATGCGGAAACGCATGGTTATGACAAGGATCAGCCGCGAGAGAACGCCTGGCCGTATCGGGACTACGTGATCCGGAGTTTGAACGAGGACAAGCGGTGGGGACAATTCGTGGAGGAGCAGATTGCGGGGGATGTCCTGTATCCGGAAGGGCCGGACAGTGTGGTGGCCCTGGGATTTCTCGCGGCGGGGCCGTGGGATCTGATCGCGCACAAGGAAGTGGGTGAGGAGAAAGTGGATGGGCGGATTGCGAAGCATCTGGATCGGGACGAGATGATCGCGGGGGTGTTCAATGCCTTCATGAGCACGACTGTGCAGTGTGCGCAGTGTCATGATCACAAGATTGATCCGATCACGATGGTGGACTACTATCGGTTGCACACCATTTTCGCCGCGGTGGACCGGGCGGATCGGGAGTATGCGGCGGACCCTGAAGTGAGGCGGGAACGGTTGGTGTTGGGGCAGGGGATCACGGCGAAGGAGAGGGAGTGGAAGGAGATGGAGGTCGAACTCGCGCGGTTGGGAGGGCCGGAATTGGAGGATCTGGAGGGCAGGATCGAGGCCTTGGCGGTGCGGTTGGAGGAGGGTGTGCTGCAGGGAGCGGAGTTTGGGTATCATAGTCGGATTGAGAAGTCGGTGGGGGGGAAGGTGACGGCCTTGGATACGATTCAGGCACCACCGCGGTGGGCTGAACGGAACCTGGTGGATGGTCGATTTGCGAAGGCGACTGATTCCGCAGGCCCGGAGCGGTTGGCCGCCTTGCGCGCGGAGCGGCGGAGGCTACTTGAGGAACGGGCACCGGCGGGCCTGTTGGAGCGGCGGGTGGCGTTGTCGGCGGAGTTGGAGGACTCGCGGCGTCGGCTGGAGGAGCTGCCGGTTCCAAGGAAGGTTTATGCCATTGCGACCGAATTTGCGCCGTCCGCAAAGTTCCTGCCCACGAAGGGGAAGCTGCGGGAAATCAGATTGTTGGATCGGGGGGATCTTCGATCTCCGAAGGAGGTCATGGAGCCGGGAGTGCCTCCGTTGTGGGAGGGGGTGGAGCCCTTGTTTTCCCTGCCGGAGGGGCATGGTGAGGGGGAGCGTCGGGCGGCGTTGGCTAGGTATGTGACGGATCGCGCAAACCCCCTGACCTGGCGTTCGGTGGTGAACCGGGTGTGGTCGAATCATTTTGGACGGGGGATCGCGGCGACGCCGAACGACTTTGGGAGGATGGGAGAACTGCCGACGCATCCGGAGTTGTTGGATTGGCTTGCGCTGCAGTTTCGGGATGAGGGTGGACAGTCGTTGAAGGGGCTGCATCGGCTGCTGGTGACCAGCGCGACCTATCGACAGGCATCGACCTATCGACCCGATCAGGCGGAGATTGATCAGGGTGCGCGGTATCTGTGGCGGATGAATCGGCGGCGGCTTTCGGCGGAGGAAATTCGGGATTCGGTGCTGTTGGCCAGTGGGCAATTGAATCGGGCGATGGGGGGGGAGAGCTTCAAGGATTTCGTGATCGAGAAGCCCATGAATTCCCCGCATTACCAGTATCACCTGCACGATCCGCATGATGCGGCGAGCCATCGTCGGACGATATACCGGATGATCGTGCGTTCCCAGACGCAGCCATTTCTGACGACGTTGGATTGTGCGGATCCCTCGCGGTCGGTGGCGGTGCGGGATGAGAGCACGACGGGGTTGCAGGCGCTGGCGTTGATGAACAACCCCTTCATGGAGGTGATGGCGGGGCAGTTTGCGAAGCGGTTGGCGGGAGAAGGGCGGCCGGTGGAGGCGTTATTCCGGCATGGTTTGGCCCGCGAGCCGGAAGAGTTGGAGTTGGCGCTGTTCGAGCGGTATGGTCAGGAACACGGGCTGGAGAATGCCTGTCGGATCTTTTTCAGCCTCAGCGAATTTGTGTATGTCGATTGAATCACCAACGCGGCGGCAATTTCTCGGCGGCACGGCGGGAGGTCTGGCGGGCCTGGCCTTGCAGAGTGTGTTGGCGAATGGGGAATTCTCGATCGGGATGCATCACCGGCCGAAGGCGAAGCGGGTGGTGCAGTTGTTCATTGCCGGGGCGGGGAGCCACGTGGACATGTTTGACTACAAGCCGTTGCTGGAGAAGGACGACGGGAAGCGGTGGGATCCGGGGGAGAAGGTGGAGTTGTTCCAAAGCACTCCCGGCAAGACGATGCGGTCGCCGTGGGAGTTCACGCGGCATGGGGGGTGCGGGAAGATGTTAAGTGAAATCGTGGCGCCTTTGGGTGAGGTGGTGGATGAGATGGCCTTCGTGCACAATTTGGTGGGGAAGACGGGGGTGCACAGTCAGGGGATGCTGTTGCAGTCGACGGGATTCAATCGGCCGGGCTTTCCGAGTGCGGGGGCGTGGGTGAGTCATGCCTTGGGGAGTGCGAATGAGAATTTGCCGGCCTTTGTGGTGCTGCCCGACCATCGGGGGTATCCGTCCAACGGCGTGAAGAACTGGTCGTCGTCCTTCCTGTCCGCGGCGCACCAGGGGACCGTCATTCAACCCGGGGCCGATCCTCCCATTGTGGATTTGTTTCCTTCCGGCCGCGGCGGGTATCTGACTCCGGATTCGGAGCGGGAGGGGCTGGCCTTGCTGCGGAGCTTGAACGGGAATTATGCGTCGGCGCGGACGGGGGATGATCGTTTGAGGGCGCGTCTGGCGTCCTACGAGCTGGCGGCACGCATGCAATTAAGTGCGACCGATGCGCTGGATGTGTCGGGTGAGTCGCAGGCGACCAAAGACCTCTATGGTTTGTCGCCGGATGGTCCGGCGGTGCCGGACAAGGTGATCAACGCCGTGGCGGAGGCGGAATTTTTCGGGCGGAAGTGCCTGATTGCGCGGCGTTTGCTGGAGCGTGGAGTGCGCTTTGTGCAGGTTTGGAGTGGGGCGGACAATGCCTTTCCGCGGCGGAATTGGGATTCCCATGAGGACGTGGAGCGGGATCATGGGCCGTTGGCGCTGGGGATGTCGACGGGGGCGGCGGCATTGATCAAGGATCTGAAGCAGCGGGGGATGTTGGAGGACACCATCGTGCACTGGACGACGGAGTTTGGGCGGATGCCGTGTGCGCAGTCGGGGAAGGGCCGGGATCACAATCCGTTTGTCTTCACCAATTGGTTGGCGGGAGGAGGGGTGCGGGGTGGACTGACCTTGGGGGAGAGTGACCAGTGGGGGTTCAAGCCGGAGGATCCGTCCAATCCCACGGAGGTTTACGACATCTACGCGACGATGCTGCATCTGCTTGGCATTGATCACACCCGGCTCACGGTGCGGGCCGACAGCATTGATCGGCGGCTGACCGATGTGCACGGACGGGTGCTGACGGGGTTGCTCTGAAGGGTAGAGGAGGTGCCTACTCGTAGCGCCATTTCATGATCCAGGGATCGTTGGTGCGTTTTTGCATCTCCTTGAGTTTTCCCTTGTACTCCTCGAGGGTGGCGGCGAATTTTGGGTCGTCGGCGAGGTTGCGGGTTTCGTCGGGATCGGAGGAGATGTCGAAGAGTTCGAACTGGGGGCGGTGGATGTAGGAATCGACGGTGCGGGCACCGTAGGGGGCCTGGGGGCCTTTCTCGAACTGGGCCTGCCAGGTGGCGGCGGCCCAGAGGTCGGAGGCGAAGGGATAGGGTTGGTGGTAGGCGACGTTCCAGATGAGTTTGTATTTGCGGTCGCGGACGACGCGCATGGGGTAGTACATTTGGATTTCGTGGAAAGTGTGGGAGGCGTCGATGGAGTCCCAGCCGGCGGGATTGGTTTCGGGGAGGATGGGGACCCAGGAGCGGCCGTGGTAGCGGGTCATCTTGGGGCCGTTGTTTTCGCCGTGGGCGGGTTTGGGGAGGGGGAGGAGGGATTTGGGGGCGCGGTTGGCGGGGTCGTAGGCGTCGGCGAGGTCGAGGATGGAGGGGGTGATATCGACGTGGGAGATCATGGCGTTGTTGGTGAGGCCTTGTTTCTCCTGGCGGGGATCGCGGACGATGAAAGGGACGCGGAGTCCGGACTCATAGACGGTGGTCTTGGCGCCGGGGAAGGCCATGCCGTGGTCGGCGGTGAAGATGAGGACCGTGTTTGGCCATTGTTTGGTTTCCTTGAGGAGTGCGATGAGGCGGCCGAGGCCCTGATCGACGCGGGAGCAGGACTGGTAGTATTGGGCGAGTTCGGCGCGGGCCTCGGGGGTGTCGGGGAGGAAGGCGGGGACGATGACCTCGGCGGGGTCGTAGAAGACCTCCTGCACGCCCTCGAGGTGGCCTTGGTTGGGGAGGTTGCCGAAGAGGTCGGGCTTGTGCTTGCCGGGGAAGGATTTGTCCTGACCTCCGCCGCGGTGGGGATTGTTGGTGCAGAAGTAGAGGAAGAAGGGTTTTTCGGAGGGGTCGGCGAAGAGGGCTTTGCAGTTGTCGGCCATGGCGACGGGGTTGCCCTCGGGGCCGGGGAGGTATTGGTCGAAGTGGAAGACCGCTTCGGGGGCGACATGGTATTTGCCGATGCTGGCGGTGCGGTAGCCGGCCTGGGCCATTTGGTTGGGGAGGGAAAGGGCGGCGACGGATTTGAAGGACTCGAATTTGTGGAAGGCGTGGGTGTGCCCGTATTGGCCGTTGTGATGGTTGTGGAGGCCGGAGAGGATGACGGAGCGGCTGGCGGAGCAGGAGGCGGTGGTGGCGAAAGCTTCGGTGAAGCGCACTCCCTGGGCGGCAAGGGCGTCGAGGTTGGGGGTCTTGATGACCGTGTTGCCGTAGCAGCCGGCGACGGGGCTTTCGTCGTCGGTGACGAAGAGGATGATATTGGGCGGGGCGGCCTGGCTGGATTCCAGAGGGAAGATCAGGAGGCAGGTGAGGGTGAGGAGGCGGCGCAGGGGCATCAGTTGGATAGGAACGAGGGCGGGAGGGGGACTCTCTCGGAAAAAGAAGGTGGGCGCGCAATTTTCCGAGCGCCGCAGATACTTAGGTAAAGCGATGGGTTGACTCCGCTCTGGACGGGAAGCGGGTTGACTTGTTAGACCCGGACACCCTGATGAAAACGATGCTGAACGTGGTGATGTGTGGGGCCTTGGCGACGGGGCTTTGGGCGCAGGAAGAACCTGTGGCGGAGGACGAGGTGGCGGAGGAGGTGGCTGGAGTGGTGGCGGAGGCGGTGGTGGATGAGGCGGTGGCGCAGCGCGGGGGGAAGGCGGTCGCCGGGACGATTTCGGAGGTGACCTTGTATCGGGGGACAGCCTTGGTGACGCGGGAGATTGTGCTCGCGGAGGGACCGGCGGGACCGCTGGAAGTATTGGTGTCGCTGCTGCCCACGGCGACGGATCCGGCCACGGTGTATGCGGACACGGCGGAGGGGGTGGAGATTCGTTCGGTGACCTGTCGGACGCGGCCGGCGGACCAGGCCGAGGAGCGGCAGGGGGAGGTGGTGCGGCTGGAGGGGGCGATCCTAGAGGCGGAGCAGAAGATTTCGCATTCGCAGAACGAGATCGCGCTGCGGCGGATCCGGCAGGAATTTTTGCGGAGTCTGGGGGATTTTGTGGCACCGACGGTGTCGCAGGAGATGGCGCACGGGGTGTTGCAGGCGGACGAGTTGGAGAAGGTGACGCAGATGCACTTCAAGGAGTATGAGACGGCGTCGCAGGAGATATTGGAGTTGGGGTTTGAGATCGATGCGGACCAGAAGAGCCTCGCGGCGTTGCGGACCGAGCGGGACAAGTTGGCGGCGGGGCCGCCGGTGACCTATGATGTGGTGATCTATCTGGAGCGGAGCGAGGCGGGACCGGCGCGGTTGAAGTTGAACTATCTGGTGAAGGATTGCGGTTGGTTGCCGGTTTACAACGTCCGTGGGAACACGGCGGAGGGGACCATTGATTTGGAGTTCAACGCGCTGATCCATCAGGTGAGCGGGGAGGACTGGAAGGGGGCGCGGTTGGCATTGTCGACGGCCTCGCCGACGGTGAGTGCCTACAATCCGCATTTGGCGCCGCTGCATGTGTCGGTGACGGCGGGAGCGAAGCAGCAGGCGGAGGTCGGGAATGCGGCGCGTTACAATCAGGCCCTGGTGGACCGGAGCAAGGCGGTCAAGGGGCAGTTGCAGGGCAAGTCGATCGCGGAGATGGCCGATGCGAACTATGCGGCGAACGAGTCGGCGGCGAGTGTGCAGTTGATCGAGCTGTCGGAGCGGATGAGTGAGTTGCGGTTGATGAGTGAGGAGGGGGCGGACGAGGATTTGAGTATTCAGTATGCGCTGCCCAAGCCGGTGAATCTGGTGAGTCGGCGGGACGGGCAGATGGTGCCGGTGCTGCAGCATCGGGGGAAGGCGGAGTTTTATCATGTGACCGTGCCGATTTTGACCTCCTCGGTGTTCCGGGAGGCGCAGATCACGAATTTGACGGAGCGGGATTTGTTGGGCGGACAGGTGAACGTGTATCTGGACGGGGAGTTCACGGGGCGGACGGACATGCCGACCATTGCGCGGGGGTTGAATTTCACGCTGGGCTTCGGAGTGGACGGGCAGTTGAGGGCGCTGCGGAGTTTGGTGGATCGGCGGGAGACAGTGCAGGGCGGGAATCGGCAGGTGGAGATATCGGTGGAGGTGGTGGTGGACAATTACAAGGACAAGCCGGTGAAGTTGTTGGTGCGGGAGCGGACGCCGTTCATGGAGGACACCGCGAGTTTGCGGGTGGCGTTGGGGGCGATGAGCACGCCGTTGAGCAACGATGCGGACTATCAGCGTTTTGAGAAGCCGAAGGGGATTTTGTTGTGGGATTTGCCGGTGGCGGCGGGGGTGGGGGAGAAGGCGACCTCGTTGCGGTATGCGTATTCGCTGGAGTTCGACAAGAGTCTGACCCTGCAGGATATTTCCGGGGAGCAGAAGACGCGGTTGCGGACGGAGTTCTTGCGGGACCGGAAGAGCGGGAAGTAGGGGGAAGGGGTTGCGGCGGTGGTGGTGCATGAGGCGTCCCGATGGGACGCGGGCTTTCGAGGATGCCTGAATCCCAGGGCGGCACACGCGGGGCGTGTTTGCGCGGGGCTGGGATGAGATGTCCCGTTGGGACAGGGGGAGGCGGGAGGAGGCTCGACTCGGGGTGGGTGGGCGGGTTTACTGCGGTGTGGGACGAATATTTGTGCGCTTTGTCTGGCTGTTCGCGCTGCCGGTGCTGGGGGGGGGGGGCCTCGTGCTCGGTGAGTGGGGCGCGGGGGCGGGCGCCGGATGTGTTGGAGACGGCGAGCCTGCCGCCGCGGATCATCTATGAGGCGGCGGTGCGGGGGACGGCGGGTGGGTTGTTGAAAAATCCGGTGACGAGCACGCGCAAGGGGGTGCAGATGGTGTATCGGCGGACGCGGGCGGTGTTGCCGATGGCGCTGTTGCTGCCGGACGAGGTGCAGGCACGGCCGGGGAGTGCCGCGTTTGAGCGGGCCCTGGATCGGGCGGGGATCGGCGTGGCGAGCAGCGGACGTCTCGATGTGCACGTGGATGGCGAGGCGTTTTTCGGGCGCCTGGAGAAGGCCATCGCGGAGGCGGAGGAGAGCATCGATTGGCGGATGTTCATTTATGACAATGATGAGGTGGCGGTGGGCTTGGCGGATCAGTTGAAGCAGCGGTCACGCGCCGGGGTGAAAGTGCATGTGCTGTATGATCGTCTGGGGAGCTACCTGGCGGGACGGACGCATCCGGTGACGCCCTATCCGGCGGGGTTTGAGCAGCCGAGTTCCATGAAGTGGTATCTGCGGAAGGACTCGAAGGTTCGGGTGCGGCCGCAGGGGAATCCGTGGTTGGTGGCGGATCATACCAAGGTGCTGTTGTTTGATCGCGAGACGGCGTTCATCGGCGGGATGAACATCGGGCGGGAGTATCGGAGCGAGTGGCATGACCTGATGGTGGAGTTGCAGGGGCCGGTGGTGGGGGTGTTGGGGGAGGAGTTTGACCGGCAGTGGGGCTTGGCGGGTTGGTTCGGTGATTGGACGCTGTTGGGCGGACGGGGGGAGAGGCCAGGGACGGCACCGGGGGCGGGGGAGTTTCCGATTCGGGTGCTGCACACCGCGCCGCTGCGCTATGAGATCGAGCGGGCCCATCTGGCGGCGATCGGGGCGGCGCGGGAGTCGATTGTGATCATCACGCCGTATTTTTCCTCGGACTTCGTGGTGAATGCCTTGGTGGAGGCGGCGAAGCGGGGGGTGCGGGTGGATGTGATCCTGCCGGGGAAGAACAACTCGGGGATCATGGAGATCAGCAACTGGGACACGGCGCGGGTGCTGATGGAGGGCGGGGTGCGGGTGTCGCATCACCGCGGATCGAGTCACCTGAAGGCGGCGCGGTGCGATTCGTGGGTGTGTTTGGGGTCGGCGAATCTGGACACGCTGAGTTTGCGGATTAATTTGGAGTGCAATGTGTCGTTTTCGGATCCGGCGGCGGTGGCGCGAATGAATCGGGAGGTGTTCGGGAAGGATTTGCGGAAGGCGAAGCGGTTGCGGATGCGGGATTTGGAGGGGAAGGGGTCGGTGCTTGCGGAGGTATTGGCGGATCAGTTGTGAGGGGGGGGCGCGGGGGTGGTGGTGCATGAGGCGTCCCGATGGGACGCGGGCTTTCGCGGATGCCTGAATCCCAGGGCTGCACACGCGGGGCGTGTTTGCCCTGGGCTGGTATGGGATGTCCCGTTGGGACAGGGGGATGCCGGGGGCGGGGGTTGGCGGAGGCGGACGAACATCCGATTTCCAACAAGGAATGTCCAATGATCAAGGTTCAGGTCGTGGGGCGACCTGGGTGGGCGACATGAGGTAGGCGAGGAGGTTGCGGCGTTGGTTGGGGGGGAGGGCTTCGAGGAGGCCGTCGGGCATGAGGGAGGCGGGGAGCTTGGTGTTCTCGGTGATTTCGGCGGCGGGGATGGTTTCCTCGGCGGTGAGGGTTTGGAGGGTGATCTTTTGTTTGTTGCGGGAGCGGATGACGCCGGTGAGGGTGCGGCCGTCCTGGAGCTTGAGGACGGTGAGTTGGAAATCGGCGGTGACGACGGCGGAGGGGGTGATGATGTTTTCGAGGAGGTAGTGGAGGTCGTGTCGGCCGCCGCCGGTGAGGTCGGGGCCGATCTTGCCGCCCTGGCCGTAGAGGGTGTGGCAGGTGGCGCAGGCGGCCTCGAAGGTGCCGCGTCCGGCGGAGAGGTCGGCGGCGGCGAGGGCGGCAGGGGAGAGGTCTTGCTTGAGTTGGGTGATGAAGGCGGTTTTTTCGGCGGGGCTGTCGTTGAGGGAGCCCCAGGTGGTGGCGAGGAGGGCGGTGAGTTCGTCGTTGTTGAAGGCCTGGATTTGTCGGGCGTGGTAGGGGGTGAGGTGTTGGCGAGGAAATTTGCCGGCGGCGATGCGCTGGAGGAGGACGCGGGCGAAGGTGGGTCGGGCGACGAGGGTTTCGAGGACTTCCTGATATTCGCTGGGGTGGAAGGCGCCGAACCTGTCGAGGATGCGGTCGGCGATGGCGGGGTCGTCGAATTGGCGGAGACCCTGGAGGGCGACGGTGTTGAGGAAGCGGGTGTCGAGGAGATCTTCGCAGAGTTTGCGGAGGTCGTCGGGCTTTTGCTTGATAAGGGTGCGGAGTGCGCTTTTGCGGAGGTCGAGGGGATTGTTGCCACTGAGGGCGAGGGCGCGGACCTCGCTGAGGGCGCGGCCATCGCCGAAGAGGACGTTGAGGGAGCGAATGTCTTCTTCGAGTTCGGGGTTGGTTTCGGCGAAGGATTTCCAGGCGGGTGGTTCGGCGATCTTGTGGGCGGCGGCGAAGGCTTCGATCATGCCGCGGAGGAGGTCGGCCTTGGCTTCGGGTGGGGCGGTGGTGTTGGTTTGAAGGAGAAGGTTGAGGGGTTCGGGGCGTGCGGCGATGTCCTCGGCGAGGCGACGGGCGATGAAGCGGCGGACTTTGGGCAAGCGGCAGGTGGTGGCGATGTCGGCGAGTTGGTTGGGGTGATCGGTGGCGAGGGGGTTGATGCCATACCAGATCATGAGGGGGAGGTTGTGGTCGTCGGCGTCTTCGGGGTGGGCGGCGAGGGGTTTGGCGAGGGTGGCGCGGAGTTGGTAGGGGAGGCGCTGGAGGGTGGAGGCGAGGGTGAGGCGGACGAGGGCGGAGGAGTCGTTTTTGGCGAGTGCGGTGAGGTGGGGAAGCAGGGATTCGGCGAGTTTGGTGCTCTCGGGGGCGTCGTGGCGGTGGCCGAAGATGTTGTCGAGGGGGAGGGTGTCGATGAGGAGGCGGATGGCCCAGACGCGAAGGTGTTCGTCCTGGTCGGCGAGGAGGGCGGTGAGGTCGTCGGTGGAGAGGGTGTTGAGTTGGTGGAGGGTCCAGAGGGCGTTGAGGCGTTGGGAAGCGGGGTTGGAGGGGGCGAGGAGTTTGTTGAGATAGGTTACCGATTGTAATCGGTCCTTTCGCGTGAGGAGTTCTTGGCGGCCGAGGCGTGAATGCCAGCCACCCATAGACTGGCCGTGGGTGACTTCCTCAAGTTCGAGATCCTCTTGAGTTGCCAGCGGAGGGATCTGTTGGCCGTGTGTGATTTTGAAGATCCGTCCGCTGGTGCGGTGGACGCCGGTGTCTTCGTGGCACTCGCCGGTGTCGGACCAGTCGAGGAGATAGACGGCGCCGTCGGGGCCGGTGGTGAGGTCGATGCCGCGGAAGAAGGGGTCGCCGGAGAGGAGGAGGTCCTCACCGTGTTTGGCGACGTAGCCGGAGCCCTGGCGTTCGAGGATTTCCTGGTTGGCGCGTTTGCCGTGGAAGTTGAGGGTGAAGAGGTGGCCGCGGTATTGCTCGGGCCAGTTTTGGCCTTGGTAGATCATCATGCCGACGTGGGCGTGGCCGCCGCCGAATTGGTTGGCGGCACCGTCGCGGGATTTGGTCCAGTCGCCTTTCGTGTCGAAGTGCCAGTGGTCGGCATGCATGTCGAGGTGCTCGTAGGAGTAGGGATTGGGGTCGATGGTGTGGGGGCGGATGTAGCGGGCTCCGGTGATGCTGTGCCAGAGGTGGCCGTTGACGGTGTTGATGAAGAAGAGTTCGCCGTGTTCGTCCCAATCATGGCCCCAGGGATTGGTGGTGCCGCTGTTGAGGGCTTCGAAGATCTGGCGTTGGGGGTGGTAGCGCCAGATGGCGCCGCGGAGGGGGACGCGGTGGTCGTCGGGGGCGCCGGGGAGACCGACTTCGCCGGGGGCGGAGGCCCCGCAGCGGCCGTAGAGCCAGCCGTCGGGGCCCCAGCGGAGGCCGTTGGCAAAGTTGTGGTGGTTGGCGGGGGGGACCGTGAAGCCGTCGAGGATGGTTTCGGCGGGGCCGTCGGGGAGGTCGTCGCGGTTGCGGTCGGGGATGAAGAGGAGGCGGGGCGGGCACATGAGCCAGAGGCCGTCGGTGGCCCACTCGATGCTGGTGAGGTTGGAGAGTTGGTCGGTGAAGACGATGGGTTTGTCGGCTTTGCCGTCGTTGTCGGGATCGGCGAAGATGAGGACGCGGTCGCGGTGGCGGGTATCGAGTTGTTTGCCGGGCAGTTTGTCGAAAGTGTAGTTTTCGGCGATCCAGAGGCGGCCCGTGGTGTCCCAGGAGCAGGCGATGGGGTTGCGGACCTCGGGTTCGGCGGCGAAGACGGAGACGTGGAAGCCGTCGGGGACGCGGAGGGAGGCGGCGGCTTCGGCGGGAGGGAGGGGTTCGCCGGGGACCTTTTCGGAGTTGATGGGGGCGGGGAAGGGCTCGGCGGCGAGGGTGGAGAAAGGGAGGAGGAGCAGCAGGAAGCGCATTTGAACGATCCTTTGTGTTGGAGGGAGGGAAGGGAAGGCTGGAGTTGGAGCGGGGGGGAGAGTCGCGGTGCGATTGGCGGGGGGGCGGGACTGGTGGAGGGAAGGACCGGAGGATCGACATTCCTGTCGAAAGGGGGGGCTTGAGGGTGGGGGGGGGCGGGGCGCGTCACCCCCGGACGGCGCGGAGCGACCGTGCCCTACCGTAGTTTGCCGGAGGAGGTTTCGCCGTTGGCGGTGGCTTGCCAGAATTCGAAGGTGTCGAGGGCAAGGGCGGTGAGGTGGCGGCCATTGGTGAGGCCGGTGTCGATGCAGATGGTGTGGCCGAGGTCGGCGATTTGGCCGGAGGCTTGGGCGGTGTGTCCGCAGATGACGGTCTTGCCGGAGTGGTGGGCGGCGGCGTGGGGGAGTTTCTGCCAATGGAGGGTGTCGAGGGATTCCTCGGCTGGGGCGCGGTCGGGGTTGAGGTCGGCGTGGACGCAGAGGAAGTGCTCGGTTTCGTGAAAATTGCGGCAGGTGTTCTGGAGGAAGTCGAAGTGGGCGGGGGGGACGGATTTGAGGAGTTTACGGGTGGTGCCTTTGCCGTAGCTGGCGAGGGGATCGCCGCCGCTGAGGCATTCCCAACCGGGGAGATGGAGGGCGGGATCCTCCTTGGCGTCGAGCATGAGTTGGTCGTGGTTGCCGCGGAGGAAGATGGCCTGGCGTTCGGTGTTGAAGGCGATGAGGCGGTCGAGGACGCCGGGGACGTCGGGGACGTCGGGGACGTCGGGGCCTTTATCGACGTAGTCGCCGAGGAAGATGAGGAGGTCGTCCCTCTGCGCCGGGATGGTGGCGAGGAGGGTGTCGAGGGCGGTGAGGTGGCCGTGGATGTCTCCGATTGCAAAGACGCGCATTGCTTTGCGACGTTTCTAAGGGGGAGAGCGGTGGGGTGGCGAGGGGAAATTGGGAGTGCTATTACTTCCAGGAGTAGACGTTGTCACGGTTCGGGGTGCTGCCTTCGTCGCCGCGGGCTTCCTTGCCGTCCTTGCCGGTGGACCAGGCGATGACGGTGGAGTGGAGGGGTTGGTCGTTGTTGAAGGGATCGGTGAGTTCGTCGTCGTAGTTGGAGTCCCACATGACCTGGTAGTGGCGGATACCGGACAGTTTTTTCCAGGTGTCGAAGAGTTCGGCGTTGGTTCCGGTACGGAGGAGGCCACCGTATTCGCGGCCACTGGAACCCTTGGCGGCCCTGCCCTGATAGTATTTGACGCGCTTGGGGTTCTTCTTTTCGCCGTCCGCGCCGAGGGCGAGGAGGATGTTCATGACGCTGGAATCGGTCTTGGCGTCGAGATCGTTGTCGCCGCCGCCGGAGCCGACTTCAGGGAAGTGGCTGTATTCGGCGAAGTAGCCATTCACGGCGAGGACGAGGCTGCCGCATTCGTTCTGGGCGGTGAGTTTTTTGGCGTTGTTGATGGCGGTGGCTCCGGCGCCAAAGCCGAGAGCGGCGAGGACAGCGATGATGGCGATGACCACGAGGAGCTCGATGAGCGTGAAGCCCGCAGGCCGGGGGGTGGAGATGGTGGATTTCATGGTGGAGTTGGTGGTTGGGAACACGACCCTAAAAGGGCGGGTCGCGCTTTGGCAACAGCAGGTTTCCCTGTTGTGACAATGTGTTTACATAACTTGGAATGGAGTTTGGGGGGGCGCAACCCAAATTTTCGTGGGGATTGTGGGGAACGGGATTTACCAAGAGGTGACGTTGTCCCTGTTTTTGGGGTCGTTTTTCATGCCTCGGGCTTCTTTCCCATCCTGACCGGTGGACCAGATGAGGATCGGTTGGAAGAGGGGTTCGTTGGTGAAGGGGGCACGGAGTTCGACGAGGGTGAAGGCTTTGGGGTGGGAGGATGTGGCTCTCATGATGATTATGATGGTGGTTGGATTTCGGTTGTTACAACATGGTAAATACATGATATATGCATAGATGGGTGGGGATGCAAGCTCATTTTTGAGCGGGAATGGAGGTTGCGGGAACGGTCCAGGGGCGGCAGACTCAGGCATGGCGGAAGGAGAGGGCCTGCGGAAGCGGCTGTTGGAGATGATGAGGGCGTCGGGATACGAGGCTCGGACGAAGAATGAGCTGGCGAGGCTTTTGGATCTGAAGCAGGAGGAACGTCCTGTCTTTCGGACTGAACTGGCGCGTCTGGTCACCGAGGGGCTGGTGGTGCGGGGGAACAAGGGGCGTTTCAAGCCGCGACAGGCGGAGACCGGGCTGCTGGTGGGGACGATGAAGCTGCATTCCAAGGGGAGTGCCTTTTTTTTCCCGGACAAGCGGGATGAGGGGAATGTGAAGAGCGGTTTTGACATGGAAACCTACTCCCGGGTGTTCATTCCGGCGCGGAAGACTTCGGTGGCACTCGATGGCGACCGGGTGGCGGTGCGGGTGGAGAAGATCGATGGGGCGGCGGTGGGTCGCGGGGGGAGTGATCGGCGCGGCAAGGGTGGCGGGAAGTCTTCGCGGCAGGATGGCGATGAGGAAGGGGCGATGGGGCGGGTGGAGAAGATTCTCGAGCGACGCAGTGGCGTGGTGGTGGGGACCTTCATGAAGCAGGGGAAGTTTTCCTACGTGGTGCCGGACGATCCGAATATGCCGCCGACCATCGAGTTGTCGGCGGAGACGACGGCGAATGCGGGGCAGAAGGTGTCGGTGGAGTTGGAGCATTGGGAGAAGCAGGGGGAGACGCCACGCGGCAAGGTGGTGCGCATTCTGGGGTATCCGGATGAGGCGGGGGTGGACATCCTCGGGATCATCGAGGCGCATGGACTGCGCATGGAATTTCCACCGGAGGTGGAGGAGGAGGCGAAGGCGGTGCGGGAGAAGATCCCGGCAGAGGAGCTGGCGCGACGGGACGATTGGCGGGACGAGTTCATCTTTACGATCGATCCGGACACGGCGAAGGACTTTGACGATGCGATCGGGGTGCGGCGGGTGGATGGGGGTTGGTCGCTGGCGGTGCACATTGCGGATGTTTCGCACTACGTGAAGCCGGACAGTCCGTTGGACAAGGAGGCCGTGAAGCGGGGGAACTCGACGTATCTGGTGGACCGGGTGCTGCCGATGTTGCCGCCGGAGTTGAGCAACGGGATCTGTTCGCTGCGGCCGAATGAGGATCGGCTGACCTGTGCGGCGATCATGCGTTTCGACAAGAACGGCAAGATGGGCAAGGCGCGTTTCGTGAAGGCGGTGATCAACAGCAAGTATCGCCTGACCTACGCGGAAGCGCAGGAATTCATTGAGACGGGGAAGGGCAGCGTGGACTCGAAGGAGTTGGAGGAGGCGATCAAGGTGGCCTGGGATCTGGCTTCGCTGCTGCGCAAAAGGCGGTTTGCGAACGGGGCGCTGGATTTGGAGATGTCGGAGATCAGCATCGTGCTGGACGAGAAGGGGAAGACCACGGGCTACACGGTGGAGGAGTATAACGAGAGCCACCAGTTGATCGAGGAGTGCATGCTGGTGGCGAACGAGGCGGTGGCGCGGGCCATCAAGGGAGCGCAGCGTCCGGGGCTCTATCGGGTGCATGAGGATCCGGATTTCGAGAAGCTGCAGGAGTATGGGGAGTTCGCGCGTTCGCATGGCTATGAAGTGGGCGATTTGACGAACCGCAAGCACATCCAGAAGCTGCTCGACCTGGCGAAGGGCAAGCCGGAGGAGCACAACATCAAGTTGGGCTTGCTGAAGAGTTTGAAGCGGGCCGCCTACAGCGAGGAGCCGGCGGGGCACTATGGTTTGGCGAAGACGGACTACTGTCACTTCACGAGTCCCATTCGGCGCTACGCGGATTTGATCGTGCATCGCTCGCTGGAGCCGTTGTTGGACAATCCGCCGGCGAAGATGGATCGCCTGCCGAGCAAGGCTCATTGCGCGGAGATTGCCGATCATATTTCGACCACCGAGCGGGTCAGTTCGAGTGCGGAGAATGAGTCGAAGCGGTTGAAGCTGATGCAGTGGTTGAAGGAGTGCGCGGAGAGTGACGATCCGCCGATTTTCCATGCGGTGGTGACGGAGGTGCGGGCGATGGGATTGGCGGTGGAGGCGACGGAGATCATGCAGCGGGGGATGGTGAAGCGGGAGGCCTTTCCGCCGGGCGACTGGCGGCTGGATGCGCATCGGGGTTGTTTCACGTCGCGGGACGGGGAGATGGGTCAGAATGATGTGCTGCCGGTGGTGGTGGACACGGTGGACATCGAGCGAGGCTTCGTGGATTTCCGCCTGGTGGTGGAGGGGGACAAGGGCACGCCGCGGCCGCAGAGGCCGGAAGGGCGGGGGAGGGTGGAACGGACGCCGAAGATTCGGCCGGCCTCGGCGCGGAAGACGGCGAAGGGTGGGAAGAGTGCGAAGAAGACGAGCGGCGGGGGGGGGAAGCGGTCCTCGGGTGGCCGCGGGGGGAAGGGGCGGTCTAGGGGGCGGGGTTGAAGGCGGGAGTTTGTGCTTGATTATGGATGGAAAACTGTTCTTTTGAATACCGTGAAGAATCTGAGGCCAATTGGCGTTGATCTATTTGCCGGGGCAGGCGGGATGAGTCTCGGCTTTGAGCAGGCTGGGTTTGACGTGATGGCGGCGGTAGAAATTGATCCGATCCATTCGGCGATTCACGAGTTCAATTTTCCAGAGTGTGCGGTGCTACCCAGATCAGTAAGAGATTTGACGGGAAAAAAAATCAGGGCATCAACCGGAATAGGGGATCAACCTGTCGATGTCGTTTTTGGTGGCGCACCTTGTCAGGGCTTTTCCCTGATTGGGCAGCGGGTGATCGATGATCCACGCAACTCCCTCGTTCGGGATTTCGTTCGTCTCGTGAAAGAGCTCGATGCTGGTTACTTCGTTTTCGAGAACGTCAAAGGGCTCACCGTTGGAAAGCATAGGAAGTTCCTGGAAGAGCTCATTGAAGAGTTTGAGAAGTGTGGGTACGAGGTCCGGAAGGAGTGGAAAGTGCTTAATGCCGCGAACTATGGAGTCCCGCAGAATCGGCAGCGCCTCTTTTTGATGGGAGCAAAAATGGGAAGCACGGTCCCGCATTATCCGGAAGCGACCACCACTCGTTCGGGAGGCCGCGCGGAGCTGTCGCTTCCCTGCGGTCCCTCATGTTTCGACGCATTGGGAGACCTGCCTGATGCGGATGGCTTTGAGGAACTCAATTCATCCGACGAGGTTGCGACCGATGGCTGGTCTGGGTGTTCTGACTACGGAAGCGAGATGCGTTGTGAAGAGGCGTCCGCTTGGCATTGGGGGTATAAGAGACATTGGGATCCAGGCCTTTTGACATCGAGTGCGAGAACCCGGCATTCGGCGATTTCCCGTACTCGATTTTCGGAAACCGATCCGGGAGCTATCGAGCCGATCTCTCGTTTTTTCAAACTGGCACCGGAAGGGGTGTCCAATACGTTGAGGGCAGGAACTGATGCTGCGCGTGGGGCGTTTACCAGTCCCCGACCGATTCATTATCACCATGATCGCTGTATTACGGTGCGGGAAATGGCGCGGTTGCACGGCTTTCCGGATTGGTTCAGGTTTCACAGAACCAAGTGGCACGGTGCGCGCCAGATCGGGAACGCCGTCCCGCCGCCGTTGGCGAGAGCCGTGGCGGCGGAGGTGATCAAGGCGATGGGCATTAAGCCTGCGAAGCCTCGGAAGAGCCTGCGGTTAGGCGACGACTCCCTTCTTTCGATGGATATGAGTCAGGCGGCGGATTACTGGGGGATTCCTGTGCCGGTAGGCAAGCGCGATCGCAAAAGTGGGGCAAAGAAGAGAACCCAGGCGGAGACCGAAGCCGAACGGCTTCGCTATCAGGAGGTATCATAGGCAATGGCGCTACCGAAGGACGATCCGAATCGCTATCAGCAGATCATCGAAGAAATATTTTTCGGGACGTTCAAGAAGGGGCTGACCGAGATACCCTTCGAACGGGAGGAGATCATCGCTGCGGCACAGAAGCTACAGCTTGAACCGATCAAGAACGTCGGTGATCTCATCTACGCAATTCGTTATCGAATGGCCTTGCCGAGCTCGATATTGGAGACCCAGCCGAATGGAATGGAGTGGATCATTGAGGGCGCGGGGCGCGCGAAATATCTGCTGAAATTGGTCAAAATTAATCGCATCCTTCCGAATCCAAATCTGATTGCCATCAAGATTCCTGATGCGACTCCGGAGATCATTTCTGCCTACTCACTTTCGGACGAACAAGCCTTGCTGGCCAAGATTCGCTATAATCGCCTCCTCGACATTTTTTTGGGCATCGCCACCTACTCGTTGCAGAATCATTTGAGGACCTCGGTGAAGGGGATCGGGCAAGTTGAGATCGATGAGATTTACGTCGGGGTGGACAGAAACGGTTGTCAGTACGTTGTTCCCGTGCAGGCCAAGGACGGGACCGATCAGCTTTCGGTCGTCCAGACTCAGCAGGACCTGCGGTGTTGTGCCGAGAAGTTCCCCGGGCTGATCTGTCGGGCCATCTCGACCCAATTTATCACCTCCGATCTGATTGCGGTGTTCGAACTGGATTTGGACGATGACGAGATCCGGATCGTCGATGAGAAGCATTACCGGTTAGTTCCAGCGCACAAAATATCCAAAAAGAACCTGGAAAAATACGCGAGGCGTCGCGACTGAGGATCGGGATTCCCATTGCGTGGCCGATCAAGTTGAGTCGTTCGGGTGGGCGGGGAGGGAAGGGGCGGTCTAGGGGGCGGGGTTGAGGCGGCGCGTTGGGTGAATTCGTGGCGGGCGGCGAGTTGGAGCTCGGGGTTGTGCTGGAGGGTGCGGGTGGTGGAGGTGATCCAGTCGGGGGGCGGGGAAGGGTCCATGCGCTGAGGAGAAGTTGACTATGAGGGAGGGGGCAGGGGTCCCGGAGAATCCGGGAATGGGGGGTTGCAGGGAGGGAGTGGATTGTCTTACACATGGCGACCATGAAATGGACAGCAAGTATTTTGGTGACGGCGATGGCAGGTGTGGCGATGGCGCACGAGGGGCATGATCATCCTCCGGGGGGGGAGTTGCTCACCGTGGCGGCGCAGACGGGGAGTGGGGAGCACACCTATGAGAACGTGCCTTGGTGGGGGACCACCGAGAACACGGGGGTGGGCGCCACCAATGGCGGAGTGGCCATCGACAAGGCGGGGCGGATTTACATCAGCACCGACACGGCGGAGGGAATTCTGATTTATGATCCCTCCGGCAAGCGGGTCGGGAAGGTGGGGCCGGGCAAGGTGCACAACCTGATCATCCGCGAGGAGGATGGGGTGGAATATCTTTGGCTGGCGGACAACGGAGCCTCGAAGGTGAGCAAGCAGACCTTGGATGGCAAAGAAGTGTTCACCATCCCGAATGAGAAGACGGGAGAGGTGCCGGGCGGTTTCAACGGGCTGACGGCGGTGGACATTGCGCCGGACGGATCGATCTTTGTGGCGATCGGCTATGGCTCGAGCCTGATTCACAAGTTTGATGCGGAGGGCAAGCTGCTGAAGAGTTTTGGTGGCGGGAAGGTGAAGGAGGACGGCAAGTGCAAGACCTCGCACGGGATCGCCATTGATCATCGGTTCACGCCGGCGCGGTTGATGGTGGCGGATCGGGAGAATAACCGGGTGACGCACTTCGACCTCGACGGCAATTGGATCGGGGTGGTGGTGGACAATCTGCGGCGGCCGACCGACGTGGACTTCCGCGGCGACTTTTGTGCGGTGGCGGAGCTGGCCGGGGGGGTGGTGATTCTGGACAAGGAGGGGAAGGTGGTGACCCTGCTCGGCGAGAATCCGAACGCGGCGCAGCGCGGGCAGAATCCGGTGAAGCCGGAGGACGCCAAGCCGGGCCATTTCACGGCGCCCCATGGGCTGGCCTATGATGCGGACGGGAATATCTACGTGCAGGACTGGAACCGCTTCGGCCGGATCACGAAGTTGGTGAAGGTGGACCCCAAGAGTGAGAACTGATGAGCAAAATTCCGTTGGAAGACAATTTTGAGGACATCATCGGGAAGACCCTGCGGGGCACCGGGATGACGGATGGGGCGTTGGAGTTTCTGACCGGGGTGCCGGAGAAGACCATCGTGAAGTTGAAGGATGGCGAACTGGATGAGGAGGGGTTGTTGCAGATCGCCTCCACGCTGGGGCTGGATGCGGCGACGCTGCTGGAGCGGGCCAAGGGCAGCTGGGCTCCGGAGGCGGTGGAGCTGGACGGGCTGCGGCAGTTCACCTCCGCCTTTGAGGACGGGACCGTGAATTGCTATCTGGTCTGGGATGCCTCTTCAAAGGAAGCGGCGCTGTTTGACACGGGGGCGGATTGTTCGGCGGCGCTGGCGGCGGTGGAGGAGATGGGGTTGACCCTGAAAACGCTCTTCATCACCCACACGCACATCGATCACATCATGGACCGGGAGCGGATCGTCGCGCACAGTCCGGAGGTGGTGACGCTGGTGAGTGCGCTGGAGCCGGTATCCGATGCGACGCGCTTCCAGGTGGGCGATGCGTTCTCGATCGGGACGCTGCGGGTATCGACGCGGCTGACGCGGGGGCATTCCCCGGGGGGGACGACCTACGTGGTGCACGGGCTGGTCAAGCCGGTGGCGGTGGTGGGCGACGCGATTTTCGCGCAGTCCATGGGTGGAGGGGTGATTTCCTTCCATGATGCCCTGGCCACCAACCGCAAGGAGATCTTTTCCCTGTCGGACGAGACGGTGCTCTGTCCCGGTCACGGCCCGATGACCACGGTGGGCGAGGAGAAGGCCCACAATCCATTCTATCCCGAATTCAAATAACAATTTACTACACACTATGAGTCAGAAAGTAGCATTTGTCGGCGTGGGGCGCATGGGCGCGAACATGGCCCGGCACCTCCAGTTGGACTGCGGTCACGATGTGACGGCAGTGTATGACATCAACAAGGAAGCGGCCGGGGAACTGGCGGCGGAGTTGGGCGCGAAGAGTTGCGAGAAGCTCTCCGAAGTGACCGCTGCGGCGGACGTCATCATCACCGTGATCACGAACGATGCGGCGATGCGGGCGATTTTCTTCGGGGAGGGGGACAACCTCCTGCAGGGCGCGGGGGGCAAGGCCTTCATCAACTGCGCAACCCTCTCGCCGGATGCCCACAAGGAAGTTTATGAGGCCGGCAAGGCGGCGGGGGCGGAGGTGCTGGAGGGAGCGATGGCTTCGAGCATCAGTCACGCCCGGGAAGGGAAGCTCTACCTCATGATCGGCGGCGATGAGGCGGTCTTCAACAAGCACAAGGGGATCCTCGACGATCTTTCGCTGAATCTGCGGCTCTGCGGAGCGATCGGCAAGGCGGCGGAGACCAAGGCGCTGGTGAACATGGTCATGAACATCAACACGGCGGGTCTGGCGGAGGGCCTCGGGTTGGCCAGTGCGCTGGGACTGGACCTGAAGATGATCTGCGAGGTGTTTTCGCAGACCGGGGCGAACTCGCGGGTGTTGGAGACCGATTCGGAGGACATGATCGCGCGGGAGCACGACTGTTGGTTCTCGGCGGAGCATGCCGCGAAGGACTCGGGAATTGCGGCGGATCTCGCCAAGAAGGCCGGATTGAATTTGCCGGTCAACGAAGCCACCAAGGCGCAGTATGATCGCTTGACGGCGGAAGGGCTGGGGGGACTCGACAAGTCGGGGATCGCCGAGCTGACCTTCCCGGGTCGGCATGGGAACGCCTGATGGGGGTTCGCGCGAAGAATTCAGAACACAAAAAAACCCCGGGCCTTGCGGTCCGGGGTTTTTTGATGATTTGGTCGTCTCGGGCTCAGGAGATTTCGGCGGCGTGGAAGCCCTGCCAGTCGTCGAGGTTGTTGAGGTTGACGGCGTCGAGGACGGAGCCGTCGTCGGCGCGGCCGGCGGCGGCGAGGATCTCGGCGCGGGTGTCGTCGGCGTGGTTGTAGCCGTCGACTGCCGCGTTGTGGGCGGCGATCTTGGCGGCGTCGAAGTTGCCATTGGCGGCGACCCAGGCTTCACAGGCGACGTAGGTGGGCTTGCTCTCCTTGATGTAGGCGAGGAAGGTTTCGCGGTTGATGCCGAGGGCATCGAGGGTCATTTGGTCGAAGCCTGCGCCGGCGGCGGGGTAGTCGGGATTGAGTTTGCCGACGGCGTCGAGGGACGCTTTTTGCCAGAGACGGGGGAGATGCTGCACACCGAGGGGACCTGCGGTGCCGGAACTGATGGTAGGAATAATGCTCATATATATTACTGATTGATGACGCCTGCTCGAATAGCGTTTGGACCCTCGTCTTGGCAACAGCAAACAGTCTGAAGCGCGGATAAGATACTTAATCCTCCTTGTTAGCTTGGGTAAGTGTGAGGAGTTGGTCGGAGGGATTCTCGGTGAGGATGAGGCCGCGGAACTTGAATTCCTGAGGTTTTCCGTTGGCGTGGAGCTGAAGTCCGAGGGGGCTGGCCATGAGCAGTGCGGTGTTGTCGGTGAAGTCGAAGACGAGAGTGCCGTTGGCGACGAAGCGGATCCGATTTCCGCGGACGAGGACCTCGATGCGATTCCAGTCGCCCTTCTTCTCGCTCTGATAGGTGTCCATGGGGCCCTTTTGGGCCGGAGGGACGACACGATTGCGGCCGTAGGCGTCCCAGATGCCCCAGTCGTGGCAGAACATGAGGAGTGGTCCCTTGAAGCCGTGCTTGTTTCCGCCGGTATCCACGAAGCGCTCCCCGAGGGCGGCCACGGCGGAGTGCATGGTGGAGTGTTGAGGAGACATGGTTTGTTTCACCTCGAGGAGGAGGCGGAACTCCCGGTAGCTCTTTTCCGTGAAGAGGTAGGAGCTGGAGGGGACCGCTTCGGTGTTGGCTCCCACGATCTCACCCTCCCTGGCGGTCCAGTATTTCGGGTCGCCGTCCCAGCCTTTGAGGGAGAGGCCGTCGAAGAGGAGGCTGGGTATCTCACTTTCGGGGAGGAGGATGTCGGCAAGTGGGCCGCCGGCTTGGCAGGACAGGGCTGAGAGGAGGGTCAGGGCGAGAGAGACGGGGCGGGTCATGCTGGGCAGGGTAAGCTGAGGGAAATCGGGGTCAAGCCTCCGGGGCGGGTTGACGAGGCCGGGTTGGGTGAGAGGGGTTGGTCACGAGTTGAGGGCGAGGGGGGGCGCGGTGGAAGAACCGCCGGAAGGCGACCGGGCGGGATCGGGGATGGACCTGAAGCGGACCCGGGAGGCCTTGAAACCACTGCAAAATAGCCCCCAAGTGCGGGTTGACAGCACAAGGTCGATTGATATGGTGCGCGCCGTTTCCGCCGGGGGGGGAGTCTATTTTTGGCCACCCCCGCCCACTTCAAAAGAAACTCACCAATCGACTACTATGGCATCCGTAAAACGCAAACCGGCTCGCAAGGCAGCCCGCAAAACCGCCGCCAAGGCGGCTCCCAAAACCTCAAAGGGGAAGACCAAGGACGTTTACTTCTTCGGCGGCCGCACGGCCGACGGGAATGGCAAACAGAAGGCTCTCCTCGGAGGAAAAGGTGCCAACCTGGCGGAGATGAGCCTGATCGGCCTGCCCGTCCCGGCGGGCATGACGATCACCACCGAGGTTTGCACCTCCTACTACGAGACGGGCAAGAAGTGGCCGACCACCCTGCAAGCCGAGATTGATGCGAACATCGCCAAGATCGAGAAGGTCATGGGCGCGAAGTTCGGCGATCTCAAGAATCCGCTGCTACTTTCCGTGCGTTCCGGCGCCCGGGACTCGATGCCGGGCATGATGGACACCATTTTGAACCTTGGCATCAACGACGAGGTGGCCGAGGCCCTCGCCGCCAAGACCAACAACGCCCCGTTTGCCTGGGACAGCTACCGTCGCTTCCTCCAGATGTATGGTGAAGTGGTGATGGGTGTGGAGCAGAAGGCCAGCGAGCACCACGATCCCTTTGAGACGATCCTCGACAAGGCCAAGGCCAAGCGGAAGCTCAAGGATGACTCCGAAATGAACATCGCCGAGCTCAAGTGGGTGGTGGAGTCCTTCAAGAAGCTCATCAAGGACCGGACCGGCAAGAATTTCCCGCTGGATCCGATGGAGCAGCTTCGCGGCTCGATCAATGCGGTGTTCAACTCCTGGCAGAACGACCGGGCCAAGGTTTATCGCCAGAAATACGGCATCCCCGCGGAGTGGGGCACCGCTGTGAACGTGCAGGCGATGGTCTTCGGCAACACCGGGAAGACTTCCGGAACCGGGGTGGCCTTCACGCGGGACCCGGCCACCGGGGAAAATGTGTTCTACGGAGAATACCTCGTGGACGCGCAGGGAGAGGACGTTGTGGCCGGGGTGCGGACTCCGAAGCCGGTCGCCATGATGGCCAAGGACCTTCCTTCCTCCCACAAGGAATTGCTCAAGATCCGCAAGATTCTTGAGAGCCATTTCAAGGACGTGCAGGACATCGAGTTCACCATTGAGCAAGGCAAGCTTTGGATGCTCCAGACGCGGAACGGCAAGCGGACCGGATTTGCGGCCGTGAACATCGCCTGTGACATGGTGAAGGAGAAGCTCATCACCAAGGAAGAGGCCATCCGCCGCATACCCGCCGAGGACCTGAGCCACCTGCTCGCCCCGATTTTTGACTCGGCCCTTGAGAAGAAGGCGAAGAAGATGGCCAGCGGACTTCCCGCCGGTCCTGGAGCGGCCAGCGGCCAGATTTACTTTACGGCCGAAGATGCCGTTGCGGCGGCAGCGAAGGGCCAGAAGGTCATTTTGACCCGCCAAGAGACTTCTCCGGAAGACTTGCGGGGCATGATCGCGGCAGAGGGCATTCTGACCACCCGTGGGGGAGCCTCCTCCCACGCGGCCCTGGTGGCACGTCAGATGGGCAAGATCTGCGTGTGTGGCGCCCACGACATGAGCATCGACTACGGCAAGAAGACCATCTCCTCCAACGGCATTACGCTGAAGGAAGGCGACTTCATGTCACTCAACGGCTTCGTCGGCAACGTTTACGCCGGTGAGATCAAAACCGCTCCTTCGCAGGTGATTCAAGGTCTCCTCGAAGGCAAGGCCGCCGCCAAGAAGAGCGATACCTACAAGAAGTTCGTGCAGCTCATGAGCTGGGCGGACAGCATCCGGACCCTCGGTGTGCGCACCAACTCGGATACCCCCGGGCAGGCGAAGAACGCCATCAAGTTTGGTGCGGAGGGCATCGGCCTGACCCGGACCGAGCACATGTTCTTTGAAGGAAACCGCATCGATGCAGTCCGCGAGATGATTCTTGCCGACAATCCCGCCGGCAAGGCCAAGGCCCTCAAGAAGCTTCTTCCCTACCAGAAGAAGGACTTTGTGGGCATCTTCTCCGTGCTGGAGGGGCGCCCGGCCACCATTCGCTTGCTGGATCCCCCGTTGCACGAGTTCATCGGCACGATGACCGATGCGCAGATCAAGGATCTGGCGAAGAAGCTCAAGGTGCAACCGGCCTTCATCAAGCGTCGGATCAACGACCTCCACGAGGAGAACCCGATGCTGGGTCACCGTGGTTGCCGACTGGGGATTGTTTATCCGGAGATCACCAAGATGCAGGCCACGGCGATCTTTGAAGCTGTCGTTGAGGTGCAGAAAAAGAAGATCAAGGTGAACCCGGAGATCATGGTGCCGCTGGTCAGCTACGCCAAGGAGCTCGAATTGCAGAAGGCAGTGATCGACGAAGCGGCCGCCGAGGTTCGCAAGAAGCATGGCCTCAAGGCCAGCCAGCTGAAATACACGGTGGGAACGATGATTGAGATTCCCCGGGCTGCGCTGACTGCGGCGGAGATCGCCAAGCACGCGGAGTTCTTCAGCTTCGGCACCAACGATCTCACCCAAACCTGTCTGGGCCTGAGCCGGGACGACTCCAGTTCGTTCCTGCCCGCCTATCAGGAGGCGGAGGTGGTGAACAACAATCCCTTCTCCAGCCTGGATCAGACCGGTGTTGGCCAGCTCGTCGAAATGGGCGTGAAGGGTGGTCGTTCCACCAAACCGAAGCTCAAGATCGGCATCTGTGGTGAGCATGGTGGTGATCCTGAGTCGGTGAAGTTCTGTCACCGGGCCGGATTGGACTACGTGTCCTGCTCGCCGTTCCGGATCCCGATCGCGAAACTTGCTGCGGCGCAGGAAGTTCTGGCAGGGCGATAGATCCGTCAGGGACGGTCGCTTCCCTAATTTTACCGGGCCTCGCCATGAGCGGGGCCCGGTTTTTATTTCCCGGAGGAGAGCCCGGCACGCGGCCTCAGCTGGGCCGTTCCACCGACGTGCTGCAACCGAACCAAGTAAGACCGCCCTTGGTATTCGATCTAAGATGGAGTTAATGAATCGGGGGTGATTTTCAGGTTTGGGAGCCGGAATAACTTATTCGCATTTAGGGCATTACGTGAAATTCCGCCCGCCTTTTTTACGCTTTCCCAATACCTTGACCTTTTTGAAAGAGAAATAATAAAAAAAGATTGATCATCTACTGATCTGTGGGTAAAAGACTGTCCAACCGATGAGTGTTCACCCGCCACATCGTGCTGCGACTGAGAAGTCTGGTGTCTGCCTACCTGCTGATCTAGTGATTGGCTATGGACATGCGCTAGCTGCCGTAGCCGAGGACATCAGCCTTTCCAGAGGCACCCACTATCTTCTCGCTCGAAATGGTCGTGGCAAGACCACCCTACTGCGCACCCTTGCAGGCTTGATTCGTCCCGTTCACGGATGCTGTTCCGTGGCAGGACACTGTCAGTTCATCAGTGATGAGCTTTCCTTTGACCGCGAACTCAGCTCGAAGCTGCTGCTGGGCAGCCTCCTCCCCCGGGACCGGAGAAGAGAAGCGTTTGAGTTTGCGGAAGAGTTGGAGCTCGATCTGAAGAAAGCGTTTGGAAAGCTCTCGACGGGGAACCGAAAGAAAGTCGGTCTGCTCCTCGCCGAATTCAGCATCATTCCGAATTCTGCGAATGTGGTGCTCTTTGACGAGCCCTTCACCGGCCTGGATGCTCCAGCCCGTGAGGCCTTTCAGCGACGTTGGCACGCTGCCGACGACAACACGGTGCGGATCGTGAGCTGCCACCCGGATTTTGACGGAATGAAGATGCAGAGCGCCGTGCTCATCACCGACGAGCGGATCTCGTACGGTGGGAACGGTGTTCGCAGCTGGGCTGATTTCAAAACGCAGTTGAACTGAACTCCAAATGCCTATTTTCAAACTCACTCTGGTGACCCTTTTTGCGCGGAAGGCGTGGTTTTTCGTGTTGTTTGCGGCGATTTTGCTTCCGCTCACCCTGCCGTATCTCACGCCCCACGAGACCAACATTCGTCTGCTGGAGCCCGCCCGGGCCCAGGTGGCCTGGTCGGTGGCCTGGCTGGTGGCGCTCTTGTGGACCTTCTCCAGCGCGGCCCGCCTTGGTGAAGCCAATGCCAGAACGGGCCTTGGTGCCTACTTCCGCAGCCGGGGAGTCGGACGCTTTCGTCAGATGCTGGAAATCTGGATGGGATGCATGGTTTACCTGTTGCCGCTGGTGGCGGTGACCGTGGCGGTTTGCCTGACCACGGCGATGCCGCAGATGGACGCCGAAGCAAGCATGTGGGTGACGACCAACCTGCAGTTCGCGCTCCTGTTTTTTCTGGCGGTGGCCCCCCTTGCCCTGCTCTGCATCGCCTTGGGAAGCCGGTTTGGAGCGATGGTGGGCTATGTGGTTCCGCTCACCCTCTGCCTCTACGGTCTCTATGGCGTGAACTATCTGGGCATGATGATTCGTCTCCCCGGGGAGAATGCCCTCCTTGAGTGGATTTACGCGGTTTCGCCCCACTACCATCTGGCCGATTTGACCCCGCGGCTTGTTTTCAAGCTTGGGAGTCTGCCCACCGAAACCTTCGGAACCCTGCTCACCTACTTCCTTGGCGTGACCCTCGTTGTCGCCACGTGTTCCACCACCCTGTTCCGCACCGAGCCACTTAAAGCCTGACCATGTCCAAACCGTTACAAGCCTGTCTTGCGCATCTCGGGGTCCTGACCCTCGGGCTGGCGGCCTGGCACTTTGCCGGCAAGAGACTGCAGGGCGACGGTCTGTTTGAGGCGGAGCCCAACGTGCTGAGCCTGAAGGGCAGTCCGTTTGGAAAGACGATCGCCATGGCCATGCAAGGGCCGATCGATGTCTATTGGCACGAGGGCGAAGCGCACGATCATGTGCACGCTGCTGGCGAATCGTGCACGGAGTGTGATGGCGGCCATGGAGAAGAAGGAACGGCGCAGAAGGCCGGATTGGAGGACCTTGAGGGGGGGCGGCCGTGGCCATCACCACCGGAGGCGAAGGGCACGAGGCCTGTGCCCATGAGGGTTGTGATCATGCTGATCACGAAGCGGTGGCCGAAGTTGGCCACAGTCATGCGCCCGGAGGGAGTTGCGAGGGATGCGCGTTGGAAGAAGTTGATGCGCAGGTGGCGAGCCTGACCACGCGGAGCTCGATCCGCTCCCAGATGCTCAAGCAAATTCAGGATTGGCGGGCGGAGGAGAACACCCGGCGCAACCCGTATGCGAACACAGCCGCGCACAAGTATTTCATCCGTCGCGAAATGGAGCGGAAGCTGATGTTGACCTATCGGATGGACCCGACGAACTATGCGAGTTACGGAGCCTACTTCCTGTATTTGAGCGAGTCGTCGCTTTCGGACCGTGAAGCGAGTATCAAACAGGCCCTCCGGTTGTCACAGGCCACGGTTCAATTTTGTCTGGCCGAGCAGGAGAGCGCGACAGCGCTGCTGACCGGGGCGGCGGCGGCCCATGATGCGGTTCAATTGCTGATCAATACGGGGGACGCCGAGGCGAGGCGCTATGTGGAGCAGTATGTGAGGGTTGCGGAGCAGTGCCTTGATGGATTCGAGCAGCAGGCCCTACAGATGGCTTTTGACGGGACGTGGGAGAAATTTTCCAAGCTCCGCCAGCAGGAAATGACCGAGCGGGCACGACTTGTCCGGAAACTCGTGGAGAGCGACCGGAAACTGCCTCCCGCAAACGCCGACAACAAAGACGAAAGGAGTGCGGTTTCCGCAGGCTGAGAAAATGAGTGCTGCACAACAACCACCGGCGGTGCCGACCGCGGCCCAACTTCGCACCTTCCAGCCTGGAATGACGGGTTTGGACATGTTGGGCGTCGCCTTCGAGGCCTGTGAGGGCCGGGGTGTCTCGGATATTCAGCTCCGCTCGAAGAGGCCGGTCTATATCGAGACGAACCATGGCATGGAGTGTCTGGACTTCCTTGGCGCGCTCTCGGATCTGGCGATGTTGGAGATCTACAAGGAACTCATCCGTCGGCAGGAGCAGGCGTCGCACGGTTTCGGTGGCGAGGACGTCAACATGCGTCAGGAGGACAAGATTGCACAGGCCTTGGTGCGGTTCAAGGAGTCACGGGTTGATGACTTTTCCTGTGAAGGAATTCCCTTCGCAGACAACACCCGTGTGTCGGGACGATTGCGGATTCAGGCGCACCTTTCCGCCTCCGGGCTCGGGATCACCTGCCGGATTCTGAGCGACACCATCCCCTCTCTGGCTGGCCTTGGCATCGATCCGGACACCGGCGAGTCCCTTCAACGAGCCGCGAACAAGAGGGCGGGTTTGTGTCTGGTGACCGGACCGACCGGATCGGGCAAGTCCACGACCCTGGCCGCCCTCATCGACTGGCTGCGGATGTCATCGGCGAAGCACATCGTCACGGTGGAGGACCCGATCGAGTACCGCTACCCCCATGACATGGAGCACCCGAACTATCCGGGGCATCGCTGCATGGCTCCAAGCGTTGTCACCCAACAGGAAGTGGGGCGGGATTTGGCGAGTTATCGGCAGGGTTTGAAGGATGTCCTCCGGAAGGCGCCCCACGTGATTCTCCTGGGAGAGATCCGGGACCGCGATGCGATGGATACCTGTCTTGAGGCAGCACAGACCGGACACCTGGTGTTCTCCACGCTACACACTACCGGAGCGGTGAAGACGATGGGCCGGATTCTGGAGATGTATCCCTCGGAGCGGCAATCAGCGGTCTTGAGCCGTCTCAGCGAGATGTTGATCTTCATTTACTCGCAGGGGCTGTTGAAGGGCAACGGCGGACGCCGGGTGCTGACCTACGAATTTTTGCAGAACAATGACGATGCGGTGGCGAGTGCGATTAACAACTACGCATCAGGCTCCAACTCCCTGGAGGATGTGATTCGCCGGGCCGGCAACATCGCGTGGGACGACAACCTGAGAAACCTCCTGAACAAGGGAGTGATTTCCGAACAAGTTTTTGAGGCAACCCGAATGAACCGATCAGACGAAGATGAAGTCTGAGTGAGGAGTTCGGGAAGTCTTGAAAAATGACGGTGCGATCAACCATCGCGCCATCAACCAACAACAAAACAACACTGACACACACCCAAAACAAGACAGTGAAGACTAAGTCCGGAATGACCCTCATCGAATTGACGGTCGTTATCCTGGTTCTTTTGTCTCTCATCAGCATCCTCTTCGTTGGTGCCCGCGCCTGGAAGCGGGGTTCCGACCGTGCAGGCTGCATCATGAACATCCGTAACGTGCAGCAGGGAATGCGCTCGTTCCAGAACATGAACGGCCACAGCCCCGGTGACACCGTTACCGGTGCCTACGCCGCGATCATCGGACCCGGCCAGTTCGTGGAGACTCCCCCGATCTGCCCGGGTGCCGGAGCCTATGCCAACGGTGCCGACGCCCTTCCGGACGTGGGAGACCTCTACATCACCTGCAGCCTCGCAGTCACGCTCGCTCACGAGCCGGCAGCTCACCTCGACTGGTAAGCTCCCTCATCGGGAGATTCTGGAATCATTCCATTGATTGGAATCGGTTCCGGTCATCCCGGTTTTGACAAACACCTTTACCCGGCGGGGTCAGAGACCCCGCCGGGTAAATCCCCCCCTTTCCGTCGCCCGCCTTGGCGACAATCGAAGATCCCATGGAGCCGTTAGTACACCCTTCTGAGCTGTCGATCTGGCAGGTGTTTCTTCAAGCGAGAAGACTCAACCGCGAGACCAGCCGCTCAAAAAATCCGGACTGGTATAAGAGTCCCGCTGAACTCACGGCTCAGTTGCATCTATTTGTGGAGGGAGATGCGATTGTTCGGGCGAGTTTCCGCTCCCGGACTGGAGGCGCGGTGGTCTGGGCCGATGTGGAGGCGCCCTCCCTGGAAGAATCGGACGACGGCATCAAGGACTACTTCGCCACCATTTTCGGATCCCATCTCAAGAAGAAGCATCGATCCCTGGGAGTGATCCTTCATCTGGCGGACGAGTTCGCCATTTCGGAACTCGCCAGCTTTTCCGAGGCCCCGGAGGATTACAATGAGCTGCGGGAGCGCCTGCAGGCGGATCCTCGCGAAGTAATCGAGGATCACAGTGTCACGGTGGACGATCTTTCGTTCCGCCTGATGCCATATCGGGGTCAGGACAAGACGCCCTTTGCGGGGGTTGCGATCACCGTTTCGCGGAAGCACCACGAGATGCTCCGGCAGTTTAGAATTTGCGGTGAGCAGGCGAATTTTCCCGTGCGGACGACCGCCCTGAGTGCGCCTCTGGAGGTGCTGGGAGCGTTGCCGACCTTGATCAAGGCGAAGCCCGAACGCCCCTTCTGCACACTGTTTGCCTATCAGGATTTTTCTGTGGCGGCCTTCTTCAACAAGAACTCCGAACTGGCGCTTCTCCGCTCCATTCGGCATCATTCCGGGGGTATTCCCGGCAATGCCCATGTGATCGTCCAAACGATGGCGGTCTCCCTTGAGTTGACCGATCCCACTGTTTATCTCCTCTGTCTCTCTCAACGGGAGGCCAATGGCCTGAACGAGTTGACTGGCGCGGAGACGCTGGACTGGAGGGCCGACGAGAATTTCGGGGAAGACCTTCCCCTCGAGTTTCAGTTGTCGAAGCCGACCGTTGCCGGCGCGGATGAAGAGGAGTTGAAGCGGAAGCCGCTCTCCGCCACTCTCACCTTTGCCGATTTTGCCGAGCATGGATGGCTGACGCAGGATTTTCTCTCGCCCACCATCGAGGAACAGCAGCTTCACCCATCGGCCCTGGAGATGAAGATTCTCAGCTGGGGAAAGATCGGGGTCAGGGCCGGAGTAGCGGTCCTCGCACTCTTCATCCTCTTCCTTGGAGTGAGGGCGGTCTCGGTGATGAGGGATCCCGCCTGGCATAACTCCAACAGTGGCAGTGCGAATGCCGGAAACACGTTGTTGCAGAACGACATCAACAAATTCAAGCAGTGGGATGCATTCCTGGAGGACCGCTCGAAGGCCTGGGTGACGATGGAACTGATTGTCAGGATCTTTCCCGACCCGTCGGCGGTCACCGTCACCGAAATCACCCATACAGCACGACCCGAGGCGGTGCGAGACCTGGCGAAGATCAGCATTGTGAAGGATTGGACGATCACCGGATACGCCAACGACAACGCCCTCGATCAATTGACGGCATTGAACACCCGTGAAGGAATCAATGCTGCGTTCAAGAACGCAAGTGAGGTGACAGGAGATTCGAGTTTGATCCCTGATCTGCCCTCCAGGAACCTGGTGGTGAATCTTCTGGCGTCCGAGAACAAGCGTTACGACCCGGAGAAGGGAATTGGTCCGGCCTATCAGTTTCCCTTTCAGTTCACCCTGACCATCTCTCAGAGGCTGTCCACTGATGATCCGCTCGCCATTCCTGCTGCCGCCGCGCCATGAACCCATTCTACAAAAAACCTGTCATCGCCTTCGGTCTGGTAGCTCCGCTGCTGGTCATTGTGGTGCTTCTGGGGATAGGACTCAACTACAAGGCCGGTCTGGAGAAGACCTATGCCGATCGTAAGAGCGGATACTCCGATTACCAACGAACGCAGATGGTGAGAGAGGGCCTGGAGGAGACCGTTAGAATCCAGGAGCCCATCATGCACAAGTGGATGAGCCTCTTCGAGACCGCTACCGCCAGCAGGGTCAACGAGATCCTGGGCGAGGTGCAGAAGCGCTTTCCGGGCGAGGAGTTTCAGCAGACATCCTTCCGTCGCACCAACGCCACAAGTGGCATCGGCGGAGCAAGCGCCCAGCCGTCCGTTCAGTTGGAGTTGAAGTTTCGTGGAACCTATCGAGGTCTGCAGAATGCCTTTTTGGATCTGGAAACGCACATGCCTCAACTGCAACTCGACATGCTGAAGATTCAGCAGGAGACGAACAGGAATGTTCTGACGGCAGACCTAACCTACACCGCCTGGCAGAAGGAATGAAGTCATGCCAACCAGCAAGCCTCATCCTCGGCGCATTGATCCTGTGTTCCGCAGCAAGAGCGGAGGACTCGACGAATGGCAAGGAAAAGCAGGGGGGGACCACCCCGACACGATTGATCGCCGGCGATGTTGAAGCGCATCTGGTCGGGCTTCGCTCGAGGCTGGCCATCAATGGCAAGGAGCGGGGACCGTTCGGGCTTTTTCAGGAGCCGGGAAAGGAACCCAAGCAGCCGATTTTGACTCCGAGCAAGAGGCCCGAGAAGCAGGCCGAGATTCCGTTTGCGGCAGTGATCAACGCCCTCCGGATCTCCACCGTTATTCCCGACGAGAAAAAGTTCATGGTCGGAGCACGGCTCCTGCGGGTGGGGCAATCACTTCCCCTGAAAGTGGGGGGAAAGACGATCCGGGTGGAGGTGGTGTCCGTGCGAATCGACGAGATAGTTTTCAGAAACCTTGCAACCAACGAGGAGGCGGTCAAGCGGCTGGACTTGCTGCCAGAGGGAGTTGGGCGGGGTTCGGGATCGATTGTGGTTCCGGGGATGACTCCGATCGGTGGAAGAGGCGAAGAGGCACCACTGGAAATGGATCTCGGATTGCCCCCGGAGCCCCCGGAAGAATGATTCAAATCAAAAACAAATAAAACAATGAGACTGCTGTTACCCTGCATGATGATGTTCTGCCTCGCCTTTGCGAAGGCGGAAAACGTGCCTCCCCCGCCTGCTGACCAGGGGAAGGCTGCCGTATCCGTTCCGGATCTGGATATTCCGCCCCCTCCGCCATCTCTGGATGGGACGGTTGTGACCGAGTTGATCAATGCTCCGGTGGGTGCTCCGGCGCTTCCCTCGGAAGAGGAGCTTCTCGGGGATGTGCCTCCGCCCCCTCCCGCGCCGGAGGTGGATCAGGCCGGGGATGAGGAAGCATTGGTGGTGGAGAGTCAGATCGAGGAGGCCAACGGCGGCTTTCTCATTCGAGACGCAGCGATCAACGACATCTTTCAGATGTTGGCGAAGCGGGCCGGGAAGCAGTATTTCCACAACATGCGGATCTCCACGCCGGAGTTCAACGTCAGTGGCCACCTGAATGATGGAGATCCATTGCAGCAGATGGAGGACCTCGCGTTCATGTACGGACTGACACTGTATGAGAAGGGAAGCACCGTCTATGCCCTGACCGGGGAGCAACTGAATCAGCTGCCTTCAGCGGAATGGCACTATCAGCTCCGTTACCTGCGCCCGACGGACATCGAGGCAATCAAGGCCCTGATTCAGCCGATGCTCAGTCCGGGGACCGGCATCGTCAACTTCGAGCCAAAAACCAACACGGTCATCGTGATCGACTCGGCCCATCACGTTGAGCAGGCCAAGAACCTTCTGACCAGCATTGATCAGGCCAAGGGGCAGATCATCGTCGAGGTCAAGATCCTCAGTGTGAACAGTTCTGCAGCGGAAAGAACGGGCCTTGACTGGAGCAACGGCCTCGGTGCGGCCGGGGTGGACACCGCGATTGCCGGAAGCTTGAATTCCTTGTTCGGGATCGGTGACGGGGGAACAGTCTCCAGCTCGGATGGTGGATCGGGAAGCATTGTTCTCTCACCCCTTCAGATCAAGGGAGTTCTTCGTGCTCTCGGCAGCGGGGGTCTCGTGAAGCAGATCAGCAATCCGACCTTGATCACGGAAGACAACGAACTGGCGACGATATCGCTGATTGACCGGGTTCCGATCATTACTTCGACCACGAATAACACCACGGCGGGCTCCTCGGAGACGGAAGAGGTGCGTTATCGGATCGACGAAGCCGACCCGGTCGGTTCGCCTGAGACGACCCGGGAGATCGGGGTAACCGTCGCGGTCACGCCGACGTTGCTCCCGGATGGGACCATTCGCATGAAGATGCGGCCGCGGTCCGCGCAGATTGTTGATGAGATCACGAGTGCCAGTGGGAACGTCTATCCGCGGGTCAGCGAGTCGATGATCGAGTCGATCGCCCGGATTCCCGATGGTTGCTCCCTGGTGGTGGGCGGTTTCTACGGAGAGGTGAAGAAGAAGGATTCGAACAAGGTTCCCCTCCTTGGGGACGTGCCGATCCTCAATCTCTTCTTCAAGAGCAAGGAAGCGGTCAAGGAGACCTCGAGTCTGGTCTTCGTGGTGACTCCGACCTCATACGATCCAAGTTCACCGAATCAGACGTGTCTGACCTCGAAACACCTGAGTGATCAGCTGAGTGTGGGCAACGAGCATAGCTGGCCGGATGCGGCCAACCCTGGCCCAGCCCATCTCCCTGATCTGGAGCGGACCCTGAGAGGTCTTCGGGCCGACACCCACCGTTATGAGGAGCCTGTTGCCGGCTTCCAGCCAGACCTTGGAGAGTGTTGTGATGACGATGACTCGAAGGCGGGGCTGGGAGGCACCAACTCCGGCAAGTCCGGCCTCCGAAAAAAGAGGTAATCACTGATGAGTATAGCCGCGACAGATCAGGGAGCAGAACACCATGAGGCCATAGGGCGTGTTCCCCGAGGAGCTGTCGTCACGAAGACCAATCTTGAATGCCTCAAGGCGACCTATCGCCTGCTTGCGGAATTCCAGTTGGCCACCAGCTCCGAGCTTGAGCGGCTCGCGGAGGAGGGACAGCAGCCGGTCGGGACGGATCGACAAATGGATCCCCTCGAGATCCTGGTGAAGTGCCGGGGCATCCAGCCGGATGATCGGCCGGTGGAAATCGAGCGCATTGGGCGCTTGATCGGCACCGCGCTGCAGAAGCCGATGGTGCTTCCGCCCTTTGCGGCGCGGTTGCCGTCGCCTTCCGCCTTCTATGACGCCAATCCGGGCATGTTGGAGGTGTGTCAGGATCTGATGACGCCCATCCTGTTCGCCGAGGAAACCGAGGTCATCGGAGTAGGCTCCATCAATCCGATTGCCATGCAACAGGTGTCGGTTCGGATCACCGAAATTCTCGGTGAACGCACAGGGACCAACCCCATCGTCTCCACCCTTCTCCTGACCCATGAGGGTTGGGTTGGCATGTGCCACAAGCAACTGGGAATATGATCGAATTTGACGGCATTCAGTTCAACGAATCGATTAGTGCCCGCATCATGGGGGCACTGATCAATCACGATGCGACGTTGGCTGGACTGGCTCATGATCAAGTGCCCAACAGGGTTTCGCGTTCCCTGTTCATGGCTGCGACGGCGCAGGTCAATGATCTGCCGTTTCTTCCCAAGGTCGCGGAATTCTGCGATCCCGCCTTTCTGGAGTGCTGCGATCCGGCCTTGCTGACCCGAGGTGGGTTCACCCCGCTCTGCGAGCATGCGGGACGATTGCTGGTGGCGATCTCCAATCCATGGAGCGCGCTGCCGGATGAGTATCTGTCGCCTCGCTATCCTCATCTGCAGATCGAGAAGATCGTCACTTTGAGTAGTGAGATCAGTCGGGCCATTGAGCGGGTCGCGACCACTTCCGGGCCCAATCGGTCCCAGTTGGAGTCGATTGATGTGGAGGACGCTGACGACGGCATCCAGGACTTCGATGTAACGACCGACTACGAAGAGCCCATTGCGCAGTTGGCCGCCACGATCATGGCCACGGCGGTCAAACAGCGGGCCTCTGACATCCACTTCAAGGTTGAGAAGGACTCATTCTACTACAGTTTTCGGATTGATGGAGATCTGGGCGACAAGGTGGAGATCCCAATGAAGTTGAAGGACCGGGTGGATGCGTTCTTCCTGAACCTGATGAAGTTGGCGACGGAAACCAGGAACACGTTGCCGGGTATTTCGGGGCGTTTCACGTTGTCCTATTACCACCGGCCCATCGACATTCGCTACGAGAGGCATCGGACCTACCGGGGTTACCATGTGACGATGCGCTTGTTGGACAAGAGCAACATCAACGTAAAGCTCGGAAAGGGATCGCTGGCCTTTGATGACGAAACTCTTTTTGAGCTGGGTCGGGTAATGAAGATTCCCGCCGGAATCATCGTGATGAGCGGGCCCACGGGATCCGGGAAATCAACGACTCTCAATGCGATTCTCCGGGAACTGAATCGGCCGGAAGTGAACATTCTCACCTTGGAGAATCCGGTGGAGGACGAGATCCCCGGAGTGACCCATTGCGACCTCAAGAATGCGGGAGAGTTCAAGCCGATGATCAGCAGCTTCATGCGGAGCGATCCTGACATCATTCTGATGGGGGAGGTGCGGGACATTGAGTCTGCGGAACTGGCCATTGAGGCGGCGGTGACGGGGCACAAGGTTCTGACCACCATTCACTGTCCGCGGGCTTCGCAGGTACTGGAACGTTTCGAGCAACTGGGTATCGAGAGGTGGAAGATTGCGCAGACCTTGAAAGCGGCCTGTGCTCAGCGCCTGATCAAGATTTTGTGTCCGCAGTGCAAGGTCAAGACCGACGGGGTCTCGGACCAAGACCGGCGGACGTTCAATCTGGGGATTGAGTGGGCGACCCGGGTGGTCTATGCCGCCCGGAAGAACGGTTGTTCGGAGTGCCGGGATACCGGCTATAGCGGTCGGACGGCGATCTTGGAGATCATTCCGATCACTCCCAAGACATCCGACATGCTTTCGAAGGGGGAGATCAGTCCCTATGATCTGGAAGTGATGATTCAGGAGGAAGGCAAATTGCCGAACCTGAGAAGAAGCGGATTGAAACTACTTGCCGGGGGACAGACCGATCTCCTCTCCGTCAGCAAGGTAATCGACATGACCTACGATGAGTGATTCCACAGCAACAACAGCAACTCCGGCGATGGTCGGCGGACGGCCCGTCGGAAAGAAAGCCGGTGCGGCAGCGAAGAACGCCGTCAGCAAGGCCAAGTTCAAACAAAAGGAGCTGGTGCACATGTATCGGGGCATTGCCTCGATGCTGAGAGCGCAGATCACCACGTCGGACGCCCTCAGATACTATGCGCAGGGACTGCCCAACAAGGTTCTGGCGGAAACCCTCAACAAGGTCCGCTCGGACACCGAAGCGGGGATGTCGATTCACGAGGCATTCAGGCGGGCCGGCAAGTTTGATGACATGACGATCGGCCTGATTCAGGCGGGTAGTGATTCGGGGCAGCTCCATCGCGCGTTTGCGGAACTGGCGGATCGGATGAAGTCCGAGATGCATTTCAGGAAGCAGATCAGGAAGGCCGTCCTGATGCCCAGCATCGTGATTTCCGTGCTCGTGGGAGCCTTCATTGTCTCCCAGATAAAGATCGTGCCCCAGGTGGAAGAGATGCTCGAGCAGGTGCGGCAGACTCCCGATGGCCTGACGGCGATCGCCTTCAAGATGAGTCACTTCACGCAGGCCGTGTGGCCCTTCGCGATCCTGGGATTGATCGCGGGAATCATCGTGATCTGGAGGTCCGATCATGTTCGCAACGTGATCATGGCCCTGGCGATGTCGAAATGGCGTCTCTTGATGCTTCTCGTGATGAGTTTGCGTCAGATGACGTTTCTTTCGACCATGGAACTCCTCTATGCCAACGGCATCAATCTGGCGAAAGCCATGCGGGTCGCGGCAAGTTCGGTGAAGGGGACCCCGCTTTACGACGAGATCAGAAAGGCTGCCGACCAGTATGAGTATTCCGGGGTTCCGTTGTCGGTTGCCTTCAATAAATATACCTCGGTTGATGACCAGGTGACCCACATGTTGTCGATCGGAGAGCGCTCCGCGTCGATCGATTCCCAGTTGAAGATGCTGGCGGAAATGTATGAGGAGGAGGCGGAGAATCACATGAACGACTTCACCCAAGTGCTGAACTTCATGGTTTTGCTGGCGGCAGTCAGTCTGATTGGAGCGGTGTTCATTGGGACCTTCCTTCCGATTTTCCTGATGGGACCGAAGATGATGCAGAGCGGCATCTAGAACCAAGAGAAAGAGACAATCATGCAACTTACCAAATTTGATCATTGGTTGCGGGAGCGGTACATCTACCGGACCCATATCTACGCGATGCGGATACCGGAGGCGGGTATTCCCAATGACGTTTTGGTGGAAGAGCTGGAAGACACTCCCACCAGGCGCTACCGCTACCGGTTCATCGCAAACGCCACGGCTGATGTGGATGCCGTCCTTGTTGCGTTGAAGCAGGGGAATCAGATGTTTGCGACGAGGATTGTGGAAGAGAACACATGGTACAAGCCGATCATCGCGCCGCATGGGAAGAGTTTTTTCTTCCGGCTGGTCTGGACGGGAATCGCCCTGTTGGGTGTGTTCGCAGTCCTGACGGCGGTCGCGATTGTTCTCGCCAACGCCGAACTCAGGCAACAACTGATAGAATCGTTGAAGCTCTTCACAGAAAGCAAATAGTACAAGCAAGTCCATATGAAAATTGGAATAACAAAGATGAACACACCGCGGTGGGGGCGGAAAGGTGTGACCCTCATTGAGTTGACGGTGGTGATCGCCGTGCTGCTCAGCATGATCGGAACAACGATGTATTTCGGTGGCAACATGACCGCCTGGAAGAAGGGCAAGGAGGCCTCCGAGAGTCTGCGAAGCGTCTATGCCGCGCAACGCGGGTTCCTTGCCGACAACCCGCGACGGACGCTGACTTCGCTCACGGCCGCAGAACTTGTTCCGTACCTTCCCAACCAATCTGGGGCGATGCCGGTGATCAAGTCACTGGACGAAGTGACCTTGAGCATCGATGTCACGAAGTCTCCGCCGATTTGTCGGGCTCCGGACGGGACGGCGTATGACCCTTCCCGCTCAATCAACGATTCGTTATGGGATGTAGGATCATGAAGTTTGCGTGGGTAGCGTTCTGCTGCTCTGTTTTTGCGCTCCCTGTGGATTCGCAGCAGATTGATGTGGATCGGAACATTCCTGCGGAATTTCGATCGGTAGGGACCTACAAGCTGATCAAGAGGGTCAAGGTCAGGGACGGGAAGTTGTTCCCGGTTGCGATCAGTGAGGTGCTTTATGAGATCTTTACTGATGGGATTACGGTGAGATGCTACGGGGAGGAAAGCGATGCGTTCACGGCCTTCGAGGTCTATCGACGGGATGGAATAGTGGTGACCCGGGGAGGGGGACTGGTCGAAACCGTTCCCGGCATTCAGGCGAAGACCATTGTGGGGGATGTGCTCAGGCAGCTTTGTCTGACGGAGCAGAGAATGACCCTCTCGAGATTTCCCGCGCTCTCCGATATCGCAGAGATCACCTATTCGGAGCGGGTGTATGAGAAAGATCAGCAATGAAAAACGATCCAGATACTGAATGCGAGGTGCCGGCAGGGAGCATGGCGGTGGAGGGGAAGTCGCAGGCACGAAGGGTGGGAGCAGTGGCATGCACCTCCGGTATCAGTGTTTGTGGTTGTTCACGCTGCGTGCTTTACCGATGGTATCCACCCTTGCTGGTCATCAGCACGATGATGGCGGGAGTGTTTTGTCTGCTTTACCTGACGAAGCCAGTGCGACTCGTCGCTCCAGAGGAGCAAGGTGAGCCGGCGGTGCCAGTGGCAGCTCCGGAACGGGTTGCGCCCGAGGAGAAACCGGAACAGCGAAATGAGCAGATGGTGGAGTTGTCGGACGACAGTCTGAACCCACTGAAAGGGGGCTTGCCGGGCGACGATCCGAATGCGGATCTGGCCCAAGGAGAGGCGGGTTCGCCTGTCGGGTTCGGATCCCCCGGTTCGGAACTGAAGCCCCTGCAGGTGCCCGGGCCGAGGCGGGTGCTGTTCGTTCGAAGCCAAGGGGAAGATGGATCGCCTCTCGAGGAATCCGGAGCCCCCGCAGAAGCAGAAGTCGAGGAGGATGTTGCAACATTGGCGCAACGGGCAGCCAATGAAGGAGAGCTGAAGGTCGCGGTGCCTGCGGCGGCCCAGTCCGAATTGGTGATTGCGCTGGCCTTTGATGGGAGCGTGGCGCACTCGATGTTGCCGGTGAAGGAGGCGCTGTCCGATTCGATTGATGGGATTGGACTGGACGTTTTGATGGGGAGGAGGGGATCACCGGCGGCAGCGGCGGAGGAGCGCCAGACAGGGCCGAGACCCGCACCTTCCATGATCGGGGAATTTTATCCGGAGCGGACCAAGAGTGAGCATCGAGCGGCTGAGGGTGCGAGCACCTGATCTGTATTCAACAAGATGAAAGCGAGTCTATTTCAATTGGTGTCGAGCAGCGTTGTCCTCGGATTGATGCCTGGCGCGGTGGGATTGCATTGGCATCACCTGAAGGACACGGTGGAAATGGTGACCACCGGGGACGGTGTGCGGCACCTGCCGGTTGGAGAGAAGGGGGCCGGCCTGCGGCCAGTCTCCTGGCTCGGTTCGGAGAACACTCCCGAGCCTCAGCGATCGCAGCCGTCTTCCGATCGCCCGGAAATGGATGCCACGGTGACGGCACTCAATGAGATTGTCTCGGTACTCCGCGAACTGAAGGATGAGAACCGGAACCTGCGGGAGCAGGTGGAAGAAGCGAATCGCGATCTCACCGAGATGCAGTTTCGGATCGATACAAACAGCCGGTCCTTCAGGCCGATGAAGGTGAGCGGTGAGCCTGCGGGTCCGATGGAAAGGACTGCGGGGCATCCGCTGCTGGGAGTAAAGCCTCAGCGTTGATTGGATACTGCAGGAAGGCCCCATAGAGGTGGCGTTTTCGGCGCAGTGATCCCGTTGAATTGGACCATTTGATGGCAGGGCAGTCGGACGGAAACGATGCCGCCGAGGAGAACCGGAACGATCAGTTGCGCACTTCTTCGATCGTTACGAGCCAGTTCATCTGGGTGATTGGGGGAAGTTCGCTTGGATCGTTTATGGAGAAGAGATTGGCCCGGATGTTTTCCGTGACAATGTCTTCGTTGGCACCAGATTTGAAATCGAGCGGCCGGGTGGTACCATTTTTTCCGATGTAGTTGAGTTGTCCATCGAAAGAGATTTCGACCGCGTCGTATTTGATGCCGAAGCGCTTTTCGGGGGCGAAGATGGAGACCGGCGGATAAATCGGGGATCCTGAGGCATCCGTGCCGGAAGAGACGAGGTTGACATCGTTGACGATGTACATTCGGTATGGAGTCACTAGGGAGAATCCCTTGGGGAACATGGTGAGGTTGCTTGTGTCCCGAAGAAAGAAGACGGTGTCGGTGGCGATACTGGGAATGTTGGGCTTTCGCACGTTGACATTTGAGACATAGTTTGCGTTCACCATCAGGGAGCTGTTGATGTCGAGGCTGTCGGCACCGACGCCGGCGAGATATGTGGCCATTCTTCCGACATAGACGGCGATACCCATTCGACCGGACTGGGTGGTCTCCACGTGGAACGGGAATGTGAGGCCCTCGGGGGAGGTTGTGCTGGGCCAGTTGACACCTTTGGTGAACTGGGCGGTGGTGTTGATCCCGCCAGCCTTGTAGGTGAAAGAAATTTGGGTCGGCGTTTGGTTCGTCGAGCTAACGACATCTTCCACCCTGAGTTTCATGATCGTTTGCAGGGCCGGTCGGGAATAGCTGTTCCAGCCTGTCGGAGAGAGTCTGTTGTTGTCCGCCGTGTTGGTGAGATCATCGAAAGCGTTGTCGCCCGAGTCGATCGGAATAAAGGCAACCAAGCCAGAGTCTGACGAACTGGAAAGGGGGTAGAATGACGCGTTGGTAGCTTCAAACTCTTCCCGGGATTCCAAGTTGCCGGTATAGTCGTTGTGACTGACGCCCCCCACTGAGGAACCAGGGGCAAGGGTCACTCCCTCGCGGCTCGAGATCCGGTCAAATGCGGCGGAACCTTCAGTCTGCGCTTTCTTTGCGAATACACTGCCCGCGATGCTGACGTTGGACCACTCGGAGCCGTCGGCGTGCTGGCCGAGATAGGTCAGGCCGTTGCTACCCAGGGCGAGTTGGGAAGGGACCTCGTAGATCGATAGGACGTAGTCCTTGCTGAGGTAGTTGATACCGGTCTGGTCCTGGGAGGTGTATCCCAGGGCGAGAGTGAATCCCCACCAGTTGCGTTTGGCCACGAAGGTTTGATCCTGGCCTGTGTAACCGAAGTGGACGTCGGGGTAGGGGATGGCTTTGAAGCGTTCCCCGGAGCTGTAGGTCTTCTGGTCGGTGATGAAGATTGCGTCGTCCTCGTCATTGGTGCCGGAGTGGGCGGATTGCAGTGATTCCGGAAAACCGTCTCCGAGAGAGGTTTCGATTCCATTGATGCCCGGAGTGATGAGGAAGCCGCCAGTCTTGAGGGTGCCGATTGGAGTGACGACATTTCTAACGTGGTCGTGATTGCCATCGCCTGTATTGCCGGACATGGCATTGGCCGGGACGCCCAGAACAGATTTCGTATTGTTTTGCAGGGCGTATTCTCCATTGGCCTGGGTGATGGCATCCTCGAAAATCCAGCGCCAGCCGCATGAATTCATAACGGGGTTTAAGTTAGAGCCTCCCATCATGGCGATCATGCCGCGATTGGGAGCGATGTTCAGGACAGATCTCAGAATGGATTGTTCCCGTTGGTTGTAGTCGATACGGATCTGGGCACGGCGCTGGATTTCCTGTGTTTGAAGGGAGTAGCGATAAGCGACCAAGAGGGTGAGCAGGAGAACCATGCTCAAGCCGGAGACGGCCATGACGGAGATGAATCCGCGGCGTTGTTGGGGAATGGGGGTGATTGTTTTCATAGGCGGGGAGTTCCGGAGTAAGTGATGGTTTCGCCTGCGGGGCCGATCAATTGCGGTAGTGTAAAGATTTGTCTGTAAAAGCCCGCACGAAGCAAAGGCCCGCCGCACTGGCAGCCAATGGAGCGTAGCGGAATTGGCTGCCAGTGCGGCGGCGCGCCGACCTCCTCCCGGATCCCCGGGGTTGTAGGCGTCCG